>Ga0041910_1000758_pt1 | contig 39374 bp, 22 predicted proteins | sample ThiBio_1000_biof_FD_55015 | JGI IMG/M metagenome (GOLD analysis project Ga0041910, IMG submission 55015) | Wastewater bioreactor microbial communities from Cape Town, South Africa - Thiocy_expt_1000_biof | ecosystem: Engineered > Bioreactor > Thiocyanate-remediating > Anaerobic-Aerobic | place...
CGATCTTGAATTCTTCCGGATACCGCTTGCTGCTCATGACATCTCCTTCGTTGCCTTAAGTTTAAGGCTCAAAGGTGTCTACTGAACCCGGGGCGATTCAGGGCCGTCACAAGGCGTTTTCATACAGTTTTCTACAGTGCGGCGTCCACAGTGGGAGCATTGTTGTGTGAATTGTGGTGTTCCGAGAGTGGTAATCTGCGGTTGAGCTTGGATGTTCGCCATCACAGAATAGAAAAATGATTGTGGTCCACAGTACGGAATCGCTTACCAGTTGAAGATGGCAGCTTGGTTGCCCTTATTTTGGGCTCGTGAATTATTAGGCATATCGCCCGGAGAGAATAGATGAAAACGCTGATCCTAGTTGTATCGCTTACCTTGGCTACGCTGACTGGATGTGTTCAGCCCCCAGTTAGACCCGAGCTTTCTGGAAGCATAGTGAACGACTTGTTACAGAGGAAAGCGCCAGACTCCGGCGGACGAGTTTACATAACCATGGGCACTTATAGAACGCCCCTCATAACCGTTGACCGCGGCTGGGATTCAGGCGATTTGTTTATTAACAATATGCGCATTGAGACCGTGAACAACACAAAGGAATACATCGTTATTGACCTCCAGCCCGGACAATACATTTTCACGTGGTTACCTCTAGCTGGATATGAAAGATCAAAAACCAGTGCAAGCCCTGTAGTTATCACCATTCAAGACGGCCAATCACAGTTTCTAGCGCTGGATGCCACAGAGGGCACGAATTTGCTGTCAGCCTTCGGTGCAATTGGGGCGATGGCCGGCGTCAATCGAGTAACTGATGTGAGAAAAGAAATTACGGGGAGTCTGCTTGATGGCCGGAGGCCAGTTGCTTATTTTGACCTTCGCAAACAGAAACTCTAAGGAATAGAAATTGGACACAACCGCATGGCTTTTATTGTCGGTTTTTATATTCGGACTCGTTGCTCTGATAGGCTTCTTTGTAACAAAAACAAAGGGGTTCGGTCGCTTTTCTACAAGCGCTCTTCTTTTGGTTACGGTCACTGTTGTATCAGCCCTTCTATTCACAGCTGACAGGCTTGATAGTCAAACTCTTGAAAATATTTTCTTTGCAGTTATTGGCTTTGCGGCAGGGTTGTTCACGGGCAGAGATACCGATCTGCCTAAAGGGTGACCAACGCGGAAGCGCAAACAACGCGCGAGACAGGCTTTGCCTTTTTCCATACTTTCCATCCAACTTTGTAACCCCCACCCCCAGGGCAATTACGAACGACCTAACGGAGTCTATATGGGATTATTTTCTTGGTTTAAGCGTAAGTCCGATAATGATGTCAACTCTGAGACCATCGATAAATTCAGAGTGGTATGTTCACTAAACCTAATGCGTGCTCTTGGCATTATTGGTCATGACGACAAGATTGAAGAGGTTGAGGGACTACTCGCAGACCCTGTCGCTATCGGATACATCTATGGTGCGCCCATGCAGTTTGCAATTCAGTTCTTAGGCAGCAAGCCAAACAGGATTGCATCATTCGTAGACGACTCACTGCGACCGGTATTCACAGATACTGCTTTACAACTGTTGAAATCAAAGTTCATAGAACTAAGCGCAAAGCAGAACCAAGGCCTTACTGAAGGCGTGAATCTCGCAATGAGAGACGTTCAACGGCTAGCATCAGTTGGGGTGGGTGGCATGTCCCTGTCTGAACTTCCAGATGGTTATACGATTACGTCAAAGGCATATTAGGCTGAGTCGGGTCGTAAACAATCAGTTCAAGTGCAATTCAGAAAGCCCACACCACCTTGGTTCCCACCAGGGTGGCAACCAGTGGAGACCCTCAACACCACCCGGTGGCAGGGTCTGGCAGGCGGCTAGCTCAACAACAAATAGGAGGGGGCGCTTAATGCATAAGATAAAACTGCTCAAAAGCACTATCGGGAACGGCAGCACTGTGAAATTTGATATTGATGGTGGTGCGTTTATCTTCAAGACCGGCTTGTTTGAGCACGAAAGGGTCTCGGTAAGCCAGATTATGATTGTTGGAAAAATTGAACATCGGAATCCCCAAGAACCAACTTGGGTGAGTGTAGTGAAAGGGATTGGCGGGATCGCCTTGGTCATTTTCATGGCCATTGGGAGATTTGTTGCGCGTGCTGGTGTTGTCGTTGGTGGGGTGATTGGATCCATACTAATTTGGAAAGGGAGTGTTTGGCAGGGAATTGGCATGCTCCTGCTGGGAGGTATTTCGCCGTTTTTTGCTACTACTGTGTCCCTGTTTGTTGTAGCAATCGTTGGCGGGTTCTGCTCCGCTTTGCTGGAGGTTTTTAGCGGTGAACTTGAAACAAAATTCATCTGTGGATTCAAGGATGGGCGAGTCTTTTATGGCAGAACAGATGCCAGCACATACACAATAATCCGGCTGCTTTCGCCTCAAAGCTCAGGTTCTTCAGAAGATTATGAGTCTGCGGAAATGGCATCGTAGATAGAAAGCCATACCAATACAGTCACCACTCTCGGAACACCACAATTCACACAACAATGCTCCCACTGTGGACGCCGCACTGTAGAAAACTGTATGAAAACGCCTTGTGACGGCCCTTCCCAAGCTCATGAGGAGGGTTCGATTCCCTTCGCCCGCTCCACTTCAACTTTCCAGGGACTTCCACCGAAATCCAAGGAGTGTTGTAAGTCGCTGATCCGGTTAAGGTTTTTCCATTTTCCCGATCCAGTGACATCCAGCGAAATCCACTGACAGCCGGTACAAAACGGTACATTTAGTGGTACATCAATGCGGGAAGCGTCCATCGCGCATTGTTGCTGGAGGAGCCGGGCCCCGGTAACGAACATGGCATCCAACTCACCTACCAGGAGTTGGACACATGCTTACCGACATGACGGTCCGGCAGGCCAAAGCCACCGGCAAGCCGTACACCATCGCCGATTTCGACGGCCTTTCCCTCTTCGTCTCCGCCTCTGGTGCCAAGACCTGGCACTTCCGCTATACCTGGGTCGGTCGGCGCGTTCGCATCTCCCTGGGCTGCTACCCCGAGCTGTCGCTGCGCGATGCGCGGGAACTGCGCGACGAAGCGCGCTCGCTGGTCGCCAGGGGCATCAACCCGCGTACCGAGCGCAAGCAAAAGCGCCAGGCCATCAAGCTCGCCGGCGAGAACACCTTCATGGCGGTCTACGAAAAGTGGATGGAGCATCGCCAGCTCACGCTCGAAGAGGGCCGCCAGAGTTCGCTGGAGCAGATTCGCCGCGTCTTCAAGAAGGACGTTTTTCCTTCCTTGAAGCGGCTGACCATCTACGAGGTCACCCGACCTCATCTGCTGGAAGTGGTCGGCCGCATCGAAAAGCGCAATTCGCTGTCGGTGGCCGAGAAGGTACGCACCTGGCTCAAGCAGTTATTCGACTACGCGATGGTCGTCATCCCGGCCATGGAGACCCACCCGGCCACCGACCTGCACGTGGTCGCGGTGCCGCTGCCACCGGTCGAACACAACCCGTTCCTGCGCATGGCCGAACTGCCCGAGTTCCTGCAGACGCTGCGCAAGTACCGCGGCACGCTGAAGACGCAACTGGCGATCCGCCTGCTGATCCTGACGGGAGTGCGAACGGGTGAGCTGCGCCTGGCCACGCCTGATCAGTTCGATCTGGATCGGGGCTTGTGGATCATCCCGGTCATGTCGCTCAAGCAGCGCAAGATGCTCACCCGCAAAAAGCGCAAGCGCGTCACCGACATCCCGCCGTACGTCGTCCCGCTGTCTGTCCAGGCGATGGAGATCGTCCGCTACATGCTCGAGGACTTCAAACCGGCGCAGAAGTACCTGTTCGCCGGCGTCAAACGCATCAGCGACCGCATGAGCGAGAACACGCTCAACGCTGCCCTCAAGCGCATGGGCTACGAGGATCGGCTGACCGGCCACGGCATTCGCGCGACGATCTCGACGGCCCTCAACGAGCTGGGCTATCCGAAAGTGTGGGTGGACGCCCAGCTCTCGCACGCCGACCCCAACCGCATCAGCGCCACCTACAACCACGCCGAGTACGTCGAGCAGCGCCGCGTGATGATGCAGGACTGGGCCGACCGCCTGGACCTCTTCGAGCAGAACCAGGTGCAGGTCGCCAGCATGCACCTGACCATCCACCTGCAGGGCCTGCCGACGATCGCCGGGCAGCAGACCACCCCGCTGCCGACACCTGGCCAGCACGCACCGATCCTGCTGGTGGCGCCCACCGAGCAGAGCATGCCGACGGTTGCGCCGGCGACGCAGCGCCTATCGGCCGTGGAGATGCCGGAGTACGCGCAGCCAAAGCTCTCCGACCTGCAGCGTGAGCGGCTGAAGCTGCTGGAAATTTTCGAAGGGCCGGACAACCTAGTGGTGGCCGACTACGCCAAACTGGCCGGCAAGTCGCGCCGCTGGATCACCTACGAGATTCAGGCCGGCAACCTGCTGTCGATTCAACTGGGGAACAAGGGCCAACGGGTGCCGGTGTGGCAGCTCGATCCGCTCAAGCGCCAACTGGTGCAAGCCATCCTCAGGCAGACGCCCCGTGGCGTGGATACCTGGGACATCTATCACGCCCTGCTACGGCCGCATGACGCCCTGGGCAACCGGCCGCCCATTGAGGCGGTGACGCCCGAGAACATGAAGATCGCCGTGCGGGTGGTCGTGGAGCAGTGTGCGCAACGAGAGGAACCACTGGCTGCGATGCCATACTCGATCCAGGTGCGGCAGAGCGTTCAGCAATTGGTTGAAAAGGCCATCGCGGCCGGTCCGGCAATGCCTATGGTGGGCGATTGAAAGGCCTACAGTCGAACGGTGAACTACCGGGAAATACCCGAAGGGGTGACAGATGCCAAGGTCAGGCGGCTTCGGTAGTCGCCACCCTCACCGCCCGTTCGGCAAACCGTTCGACAGCTCGTGCCGATCCGTGGGGCTTCCGTAACAACTGGGTGCTGACGAGATAGGGGCCGTTCGCCAGTGGGCGCAAGGCGACACCCCGGCCGCGCGCCCGGGCGATGTGAGCGCGGGGCGCAATGCCGACAGCAAAGCCTGCCGCCACGAGTACCGCCAAGAGGTCAAAGGACGTGACCTCCTTGGCAGAATGCATTTTAGGTTCGAAGCGCGCATCCACCTGCTGGCTCAGTGCTTCACATGCCCACAGGCACCATTGAAGTAGCGGGTAGTGCAGCAAGGCATCCAGCGGAACTTCGGAGTACGCGAGCAGCGGCGAGCGCAACGGAACCGCCAAGGCCAGTTCGTCTGCCCAAAGCGGCTGTGTGTTCATGGTGAAGGCGGTTGTTGTGGCCACCAGGGCCATACCGACGTCGTAGGTGCCGTCCTCGATTCCACGGACCAAATCCCCGGCGGCAACCTCCTGCAGCAGGATGATGGTCTCCGGTTCCTCTGCGCGTTGCAGGGCAAGTAGATTCGCGAGCCGTGGCGACAGTGTGTCGGCCGAAACGGCGAGCCTCAGAATCGGTGATTGGTCGGGAGCGCTCAAGGGTGTCACTTCATGATGGAAATCTGGCCACGCGGCCCCCTGCCATGATAGCAAGAGTTAAATTTAACGTGGTTAAAAGCATGGCGATATTCGACGCTCTTGCCAATGCAAAAGCGTACTATCCAGCGAGGCCGCCCTGTCGGATCGACAACCTATGAACCTGAACCGGCGTTGGCCTTTGGCCAAGCCGTTCGGGCGGCCCGGATGGAGCAGGGAATGGCCCAGGAAGAGCTGGCCGCCCTGGCAGAAATCGAGCGCTCCCACATGGGCAAGATCGAGCGCGGAGAACACATGCCCACGCTGGCGCTGATCCTCAGAATCGCCGCCGCGCTGAACAGGAGTGCCGCGGCTCTGATCGCCGCGACGGAGGAAAACCTGCGCTCGGGACCGAAAACTTAGCCAGCGCAGAGGAACGGGGTATTGCCCGTCACTCGTCTATCTGCTCGTGCAAACGCGCGATAAATCGATCCAGGGATATGGCGGCAGGGGTGCCAGGTTCGCTTTCCGGTCGTAACAGGTAGGTTGTGTGAATGACGTTTGGCGTCGCAAGGGGACGCATAACGATGTCGGGACGATTTGAAACCCTTATTCGTGCAGCGTTCGCGAATCCAACGCCATAGCCTGCTGCGACCAACGTCAGCATCATGTCCATCGAGGCAACGTACTCGACATCGAGCTTGACCGCTGCATCTCGCAGCAATTGACCCAGCGTGCAATCACAGTTTCCGAATAGCCGGGGATCAGCCACGACGAGCGGATAACGTATCAGCTCGTCCAAGGGTATTTGCTTGTGCACGAGCAACGGATGCCGTGCCGCCACCGCTACGGCTACCGAGTCAACCCAGACCGGTTCGGCGATGATGCCATCCCCGACCTCGGCGGTATACGCAAACCCCAAATTGAAGCTCCCTGAACGGAGACCTCGCAATTGCTCGGTCAGGGAGGCCTCGGTTAGGCGTATCTCGACGGCCGGATCTTCCTCACGGCTGCGTGCGAGAAAGGTTGAGAGGCGCGGGTCAATGCATCCGCTGGGAACGGCAATGCGAAGAATGCCGAGGTAGCCCGAAGAAACGGCCCTTACATTTTCAAGGGCCAGTTCCAGCGTCGAAAACACCCGCTGCACGTCCTGGAGGAAGACCTCGCCAGCCTGTGTCAGCCGTGTACCGCGCCGATCCCGGTCAAATAGCAGCACGCCAAGTTCGTCTTCGAGTTCCTTGATGGTGCGGGACAGTGGGGACTGCTCGATATGCAATCGTTCCGCGGCGCGAGTGAAGTGCAACTCCTCCGCGAGGACAACAAAGCAACGAAGATGGCGTAATTCCAAGCCCAGCCCTCCCACGAAACGCCATTTCCTGGCAATAACATCGATTCTTGCCCCCGATTTCGCGGGCGAAAGACTGGACTCATGTCCGCCACGACAACAGGGGCGCCCCATAGCTTCCAGCGAGCGCGCCGGCATGGAGATTCCGTCATGTGCCATTCAGCAACTGCCGCGGTTGTGAAGGTTCGCGTAGCCGTCCTCTCGTCGCTGCGCCGATTGTGGTTATCACGATGCGACGCGTACGAATATCAAAAAAGCATCATAGACAGATTCTATGGCAGACCATATACTTTCCGCAATAACCCATACAAGCATTCGCTAACCCGAACGAGCCAGCCAGGATGTCGAACGAACAGCTTGCAGATCTAACCCAACCACAACGCGACCGACTCGCGTTCGTAGAGTTGCGCGTACGCTTCATCGGGGAGATACGCCGTCAGGACTTGGTGACGCGCTTTGGCATCCAGGCCGCCGCAGCATCCAGGGATCTTGCGCTTTACAAGGAACTGGCTCCCGGCAACATCGACTACGACTCCAAGGGCAAGTCCTACATCCTGGGGCCGGACTTCCGACCCGTATTCGACTTTCCTCCGGAGCGGGTGCTGTCGTGGCTGACCCAGGGCTTTGGTGACGGCGAGCCGATGCGGCTCAAGGCCTGGGTGGCCAGCGAGTGTCCATCACGGCTCACGCATCCGGATCTGGATGTGCTGGCGAGCGTGACCCGAGCGATCCACCAGGGCTGTCCGCTCGGCATTGAGTACCACTCCATCTCCAGTGGCCGCACTGAGCGCGAGATCGTTCCTTTTGCGCTGATCGACAACGGGCTGCGCTGGCACGTCCGCGCCTTCGACCGGAAGTCGCAGGAGTTCCGGGATTTCGTCATTACCCGGATCAAGACACCGCGCCTGCTTCAACAGGACAAGCCGGAGCTCTATGAGCGGAGTGACCAGGACATCCAGTGGACACGGATCGTCGAACTGGAGCTGATTCCGCATCCCGACCAGCCCCATCCGGAGATTTCCGAGATGGACTACCGCATGGAGCGCGGCGTCTTGAAGATGAAGCTGCGTGCTGCGACGGCCGGCTACATCCTGCGCAAGTGGAGCGTGGACTGCTCCCCGACCCACACATTGAACGGCCCTGAGCACAGGCTCTGGCTCAGAAATCACTTGGCGCTGTATGGCGTCCGAAGCGCCGTATTGGCTCCCGGCTATGAAAGCCCGGAACCCGTCGAGCCTGAACAAGATTGAAACTGATATGACTCGTCCACCAAACAACAAAGGAAGGCTCGACAAGGCACGTACAGGTCGCCTTGCTCAGACCTCCAACGTAAACGGAGGTCGCCGATGAGTGGGCGCTGGAAGACGATTTCGCCGTCTCAGTTTCCGTGGGAGCAGGATGCGCTCGACTTTGTACAACGAGCGCTGCCAAACCGCGAACCTTTTCGGGCCTACAGCAACTTCGAGTTTGTCGCCGACGACGGGAGCATCAATGAAGTCGATCTGCTGATCATCTCGCGCTACAGCATCTTCCTTGTCGAGATAAAGAGCCGACCTGGCGAAGTCAGCGGCGATTCGCACACCTGGATCTGGCGGGACGGCACACGCGAGTACTTCGACGACAACCCCTTGCTGCTCACCAACCGCAAGGCGAAGAAGCTCGCATCGCTGCTGCGCAAGCAACTCACTGTCCAGAAGCGTCGCACACCCTACATCCAGTCCCTGGTCTTTCTGTCGGACCCTGCGCAACGCTGCAAGCTCACCGGTCCCGCCCGAGAGAACGTGCATCTGCGGGCTGACATCGCCAACAAATTGTTCGATGAAACAGCCCCGGTCGCCAGCGCGCAGCCCATCGACCGCGATCTGGCGACGTCCATCAACCGGGCGCTGGAAACCGTTGGAATCCGACCACCTCAGCAGAGCCGGCGTGTAGGTGACTATCAGCTCGAACAGGTTCTTGCTGAGACAGACTTTCACCAGGACTGGCTGGCCAAGCACGTCTCGCTGACCAACCTCCGGCGACGAGTCCGCCTTTACACCGCCAAGCGCACGCTCAATGCCGCGCAACGCGCCATGCTGGCAGACGCGGCTCGCCGCGAGTTTCAGTTGCTCGAAGGCATACGTCATCCTGGCATCCTGCGCGCGTCGGACTTCATCGACAGCGAGCACGGGCCTGCACTGATCTTCGAGTACGACGAAGGACTTCAACGGCTCGACCACTTCATCCGGGCGCAAGGCGAACACCTCGATCTCTGGCAACGACTGAAGCTCGTGCGCGCGGTTGCCGAAGCACTGGATGCGGCGCACCGCTATCGGCTCTACCACCGGGGTCTGTCTCCGCAGACCATCATGGTCAGGACCGTCGGTACCAATTCGTTCGACGTCACCCTCTTCGATTGGCAGATCGCTACCCGTCAGTTGCAAGAGGCCGAGGGCGAAACGACGGGCACGCTCCATGTCGAAATGCTCTCCGACCGTGTGGCGCAAGAGATCTATCTCGCGCCCGAAGCACGCAACGCGCCCCGGCCAGATGCCATCAAGCTGGACCTGTTTTCGCTGGGCGCCATCTCGTATTTCGTCCTCGCCGGTGAGCCGCCGGCCATCAGCGGCGATGAGTTGGTCACCAAGTGCGAACAGGGCCCCGGACTCACTTTGTCGGCGATGGTCAACGGGTGCTTGGCCGAAATCGAAGAGCTGATCCAGTTTGCGACCTGGCCCTCGCCCGATGATCGGTTCAGTTCTACCAACGAATTCATGACTGCGCTCGACAAGGCCGAGGAGGCGCTTGAAGACGCTTTGACCGCACCCGCATCCCCACTGGCATCGCCGCTTGAGGCCAACACCGGCAATGAGCTCAACGGCTTTGAGGTCCTGCGTCGGCTGGGCAAGGGCGGCACCAGCCTGGCCCTGGAAGTGCGGCGCAAAAGCGGCGGACAACCGCGCCAGGGTGTTTTCAAGATTGCTTTGGAGCCGGAGTACAACGATCGACTCAAGCGGGAAGCCGAGACGCTGGTTCGACTCCAGCCCCATCAGAACATCGTCCAGTGCTTTGAACGCTTCGAAATCGCCGGGCTGGCGACCTTGTTCCTATCCTCGGCTGGAGAGGAAACGCTGGGCGAGCGTCTGCGGCAAGAAGGCCGCTTGGGTTTGGACCTGCTGCAGCGGTTTGGCGAAGAGCTGATCTCTGTAGTGGAGTACCTGGAGCGCGAGGGCGTGCCGCACCGCGACATCAAGCCAGACAACATCGGCATCCGCCCGGGTACTGGAAAGCGCCTCACCCTCACGCTGTTTGACTTCTCGCTGGCGGGCGTGCCTGCTACTGACTTGAACGCGGGCACACGCGTCTACATGGACCCGTTCTTGCGCAAACGCGGGATGTGGGATGGCTATGCGGAGCGCTACTCCTGCGCGCTCACCTTGCACGAGATGGCTACCGGCACCTTGCCCGAATGGGGCGATGGCAGCGCCGACCCCGCGACCCTGAAGTCGGAAATCGTCCTGGACTCGGAGCGCTTTGACGCGTCTATTCGCAAGCAGGCACTCGATTTCTTCAGCCGGGCGTTGGCCCGCGATCACCGCAAGCGCTTTGACAACGCCGAGCAGATGTTGCGTCAATGGCGCAAAGTGTTTGAGAACGTCTCGCGTCCGGTCACGACGCACACGACGCACACGACGCAGCCCCCGCAAACTCAGTTGCCCTTCGGAGAAGAACCGGCGGCGGGCGGCATCACGCCGAGCACCCCCCTTGAGTCGTTGGAACTGGATTCGCGTCACCTCGAACTGCTTGACCGGATTGGCCACGATGAGCTCGCCACAGCGGGGGATTTGGCCGACTTGCCGCGCAATCGGCTTTACAGGCATCGTGGCATTGCGCTGGCCGTTGCACGCGAGCTGCATCAAATTGCCGACCGGCTGCGGCACCAGTTCAGCGGTGGCATAGCCAAGGATGAGCAGCCCTCGGACACCACCGTCGCCAAGCTATCGGTGGATGCCGCAGCCGCCTTGCTCGTGCCTAAGAAAGGCGACGAAGCCCAACTTCAGGTTCTGGAGGGATGGCTAGGCTTGAGCGCGCAGCCGGGCCCTTCATCGCTGCAGGAGGACTTGTTGCAGTCGATGGCTGAGCGGATGTCGCGACAGCCAGAGATCACGCACCTGCGAGACGATGTGGCCCTTGTGCTGGCTGGGCTTGGCGGCATTGCGACCGTTGGCGAGATCGCCACCGCGCTGCTGGCCCGCCGTGGGAGCGTGCAAACCGGCGCTGCCCGACACAGCGAGGCCGAAGCCCTGACGCGGGCCGTCATCACCGTCGAGCGCACCAAGCAAGCAGCCCGCTGGCAACTGGTAAAGCGCGATTCCAACGTTCGCCCGCTGGTGGAAGCACCACAAGTTGACGATCTGGTGGTCGCAACCCTGGCCAGCAGCGGTGCGGCAGGGCTATTCCCTTCCGCGCCTGATGTTCGGGCCAGCTACGCCGTGGTTCTGGGTGAAGCAGCGGACAGGCTGGCCCAACAAGACCCGCTGCCGTCGTCGCAACAGGTGGCCGACACCTTGGCGCGCATACCGCCGCCAGCTGGTGATGCAGGACTGAGCTCGGAGCGACTGATCCGTCTGGCCGCTGCTTGTGCCCGACAGGCCGCTTTGTCCTCGCGTCTGGAGTTTTACCCAGCCCAGTTATCTGCCCCGCGTGCCGTCAAACTGGCCACCAACTCATTGCTCGGTTTGCGTCAGTTCGACTTGGAGACAATCCGGCGTCGAATTTTCGCTCGCTACCCTGAGGCCGCGCCGCTGCCCGGCCCCACAGAACTAGAGCAACTGCTTAAGGATGCTGGCCTGGAAGTGAAGTGGGACGGTGCCAAGCGCGCCTTCGTCACGCTGTATTCAGCGGGCATCATTTCGGGCACCACGCAGATCACCCGCTTTGGCACCAATAACCGGCCACGTACGGCGACCGCGCCGGATGTGCAGGCTGCTCTGCAGATCGACGAGCGCATCAAGCACGCCTTGAGCAGCGGCAAATTGCTCACGCTGTCCGTGGACCCAAAGGGTCTATCGATCGCACAGCGCGAACTGTCGCAGCGCTTTGGCCTGAAGGTCATCGATTTCGACGACGTCGTGCTCACTTTGCTTGAGGCGCAAGCCAAGGAATGGGACGTGGACTGGAACATCCTGCTGGCCGCTGATGCCGCACACGCAGGTTCGATGGATGCGCAGAACTTCGCCACCGTTATTGGCGAAGTCTGGCCCAAGGTCGAAGCGCAACTCCTGCAGGATGATCAGCCAGGCTTGCTGGTGAATCTCGGCCTGGCTGCACGCTGGCAGAAAATGCCTCTGTTCGCCAAGCTCGCCGATGCCTGCATGTTCGGCAAGCGCCCGCCGCTGATTGCCTTGCTTGCGAGTCCGCTGACACCCGACAACCGCCCGGTGCTGGATGGCGAAGCCGTTCCGGTCACCATCAACACCACAGATTACGGTCGCATCCCGCGCGCCTGGCTTGAGAACGCCCACCGCACACACGGCAGCGCCGCCACGACGACCAGCACAAAGGCAAAACCAAGATGATCAATCGCTCCAAACTGCTGGCGGACCTCAAGCTCCAGGTTCGAGACCTGGAGGCTGACCTCCGGCAACGCTTCGCTACCAACAACAGTGAGTACCGGTCGCGCCTTACCGCCGACTGGCAAGCCGCGCGTGACGCAGGTCGCACATCAGAGGACGTGGCCATTTGGGCTGAAGCCCAATTCACGCAATCGGCGGTGGCATGGGTGCTTGCCTGTGTGTTCGTGCGTTTCTGCGAGGACAACGATCTGCTCGATGCTCCGTTGATCGCCGGCACCGACAGCCGGGGACAAACCGCCGTGGCACGGCAGGAGGCCTTCTACCTGCAGAACCCCACTGCGTCCGACAACGACTACCTGCGCGACGTATTCGCCGTGGCCGGGCGGTTGCCTGGGCTGTCTGACGTCTTGAAAGTTCAGCGCAGCCTGCTGCTCGCCCCGGTGTCGGCCGACATGGGCAAGCAACTGGTGCGCTTCTTCCGCGCTACCAACGCGGACAGTGGCGCCTTGGTGCACAATTTTGCTGACCCCGACTGGAACACGCGCTTCCTGGGCGATCTTTACCAGGACTTGTCCGAGGCCGCCCGGGAACGCTATGCGCTGTTGCAGACGCCCGAGTTTGTCGAGTCCTTCATCCTGGACCGCACCCTGACCTCGGCGCTCGACATCTACACCTTGGAAGAAGTCGACCTGATCGACCCCACTTGCGGTTCGGGGCACTTCTTGCTCGGTGCCTTTGAACGCCTGGCCCCGCGCTGGCTGCGCAAGCGCCCGGACAACGTCAACTTGGCGCTGCAAGAAGCGCTGGACCGCATCGCAGGCATTGACCTCAACCCCTACGCGGTGGTGATCGCCCGGTTCCGACTGCTGGTGGCCGCGCTCAAGATGGCTCAGGTTCACAAGCTGCGACTTGCCCCGGACTTCCACCTTCATATCGAGACAGGCGACAGCCTGTTGCACGGATTCGATCAGCGCGACTACGCGCGGGCTCAGGCATCGCTCGGGTTGAATACGCCGCAAGAGAACCTGGCGTTGGCTGCTGACCATCTGTATCGGCATGCATTTGCGGCGGAAGATTTGACCGCGACCAATCAGATCCTGGCGAGAAAGTACGCGGCGGTGGTGGGCAACCCGCCTTACATCACGGTCAAGGATCAGGCCGTCTCAGCCCTCTACCGGCAACGCTTCCAAAGCTGCCATCGGACTTATGCTCTGGTGGCCCCGTTTTGCGAACGGTTTTGGGCTCTCGCACGCAACTTGGACAACACGCAGCGAGCAGGATTTGTCGGGCTAATCGTGTCGGACTCGTTCAAGAAGCGAGAGTTTGGCAAGAAGCTGGTCGAAGGCTTCTTCCCGACCGTAGAGCTCTCGCATGTTGTAGACACGTCGGGAGCTTACATCCCGGGTCATGGGACTCCAACGGTAATATTGCTTGGGCGGAATCGACCGCCAGTCAATCCATCCGTGCGCGCTGTCTTGGGCATCAACGGTGAGCCATCCACACCAAGTGACCCCGGGCAAGGGATCGTCTGGAACGCCATATTGACTCAGATCGATCGCTGCGACTCCGAGTCAGAGTGGGTCAGCGTCCATGACTTTTCTCGTGACAAGTTTTACAGCCACCCATGGGCATTGGCCGGTGGTGGTGCGGCCGATCTGCTTGAACGAATTAATGCCGCTGGAACAGAGAACATCAGCGCTTTTGCAGACGTATATGGCGGCACAGGACGAACAAGTGCAGACGATGCATTCGTACTCGCCAGAAACACTACGAACAGGCTGGGCGTGGAACCCTCAATGGTTCGCCCCCTAGTCGAAGGCGACAATGTTCGTGAATGGGCTATTTCGTCCGATGAACACGGAATCGTTCCATATGCTGAGCAAGGCCTAGTCCTGCTCTCCGATTACCCTGGATTGCATCGGTACCTTTGGGTCTTCCGAACATTACTTGGGAATCGAGCGACTTTCGGTCAAGGGACGTACTTCTCTGATGGGAAAGCATGGTGGAGCTGGCATCAGATCACCTTGTCTCGACTCGCGTACCAATATGCCATCGCCTTCGGCGAAGTTGCAACACACAACCACTTCGTCCTGGACCGTGGAGGCAAGGTCTTCAAGCAGACGGCGCCGGTCATAAAACTACCTGCCAGCACCACCGAAAATGACAACCTGGGCCTCCTCGGACTGCTGAATTCCTCGACATCGTGCTTTTGGCTCAAACAAGTCTGCTTCCCAAAGGGAGGCGATCACATGGGCACCGAAGGTGCCCGTGTTCGACGTTCACTATGGGACGAACGCTTCGCGCACGACAGTACCAAGGTCGGTCAATTCCCCGTCGCGGCGGAACGTCCCGTCGATATCGCAAAGCGACTCGACAGCCTGGCCACCCAACGGACAGCACGCCTGCCTGCGGCGACGCTAGGGGTAGCAGTACCAACCCGCGCTGAACTGGATGCGGCGAAGTTTGAAGTCGAGCGCATTCGAAGCGAGATGATCGCTTGGCAGGAGGAACTGGACTGGCAGGTTTACCGCATTTATGGCGTGCTGGACGAAGCGCTGTGTTACGCAGATGCGCCTCCCAGTCTTCAATTCGGCGAGCGCGCCTTCGAGATTCTGTTGGCTCGGCAGTTGGCTGCGGGGACCACGTCGACGACTTGGTTCGAACGCCACGGCGCACAACCCATCACGGAATGTCCAGCGCACTGGCCAGCAGACTACCGCGCCCTGGTCGAACGTCGCATCGCCACGGTCCAACAATCGCGTGACCTAGCTCTGATCGAACGACCAGAGTGCAAACGCCGCTGGGCGGGTTCCGACTGGGACACGCTCGAAAAGGTTGCGCTGGAAGGCTGGCTCCTCGACCGGTTGGAGGCGACCGACCTTTGGCCACGAGACGCGCAACCAGCTCCGCGCCTGCGCTCTGTACGGGAGCTAGTTGATGCGCTTTCGGGCGATGAGAGCTTCCGCCGCGCATTGGACTTGTACGCCGGCACGGGTAGCGATGCCCACGCGACCGTGACGTCACTTCTGCAACAGGCCACCGTGCCCTACCTTGATGTGCTGCGGTACACCGACAGCGGCCTGCGCAAGCGTGCAGTGTGGCGAAGCATCTGGGCCTTGCAAAGAAAAGAGGATGCAATCGACTCCGAAGTTAGCCGGACTATGGTCGAGGCATCCGCAGAGGATATCGCTGCCGAGCAGAAGCGACGCAAGACCAGCGAGGTTGGCGCCATCCCAGTGCCACCGAAGTACAAGCCTGTGGATTTTCTCGATGGCCCCCTATGGAAGCAGCGTGGTCCGCTCGACGTGCCCAAGGAGCGTTTCATTAGTTTCCCAGGATTGGAGCGCAGCAGCGACGCCGGAAGCCCGATGTTGCTGTGGGCCGGCTATGACGCCAAGTCCCGCGCCTTGGCCCTGACGGGCTACCTGTACGAGATGCTGCAACGTGAAGGCGCTGATGCGGCGCGTTTGACGCCTGCGTTGGCCGGTCTGGACGAGCTGCTGCCCTGGGTGCACCAATGGCACCCGGAGGTCGATGACGACCTGGGCATGAGCACCGGCGACTACTTACAAGGCCTGCTCGATGCGCAGTTGGCGCAGCACGGGCTGACGCTGAGCGCAGTACGCGCCTGGCAACCCCCAGCGCCCGTTCGTCGCACACGCGGCAGGCGGGCCAGCGCTGCTGCCCAGGCCTGACCAGATTTACTGAATACGAGAGACAAAACAACATGGCAAAACTACGCGAGATATTTGACCTGCCAGAGCAGGTTCACCAGGGCGACTTTGTTCTTCGTCTCACGGATGGCCTGAGCGCCCCTGCGGAAACCGTGCGCGACTACATCGCCACGCCCCAATTGGTGAAGTGCTTCGACCAGGCGCTCGGCGTGGTCAAGGGCGCGATCGACAGTCGGATGAGCAAGGGCGCGTACCTGCACGGCAGCTTCGGTTCCGGTAAGAGCCACTTCATGGCCATCTTGTCGTTGCTGTTGCGCGGCGATGCCACGGCTCGTGGCAAGCCCGAACTGGCCCCGGTGGTGTCCAAGCACAACGGCTGGACGCAGGGCAAGAAGTTCCTGGTCGTGCCGTACCACATGATCAATGCCGAGACGCTGGAATCGGCGCTTTTCTCTGGCTACGCCGAACTCACGGCCCGCTTGCACCCGGAAGCGCCCAGTCCCGGCTTCTATCAGAGCGAAGGTATGCTCAACGATGCGCAGAAGCTGCGTACCCAGATGGGCGACGAAGCCTTCTTCCGCACTCTGAACGGTGCAACCGGCGCGGCCACTGGCGGTGGCGGTTGGGGCCGCGTGACACAGACTTGGGCGGCGGCTCGCTTCGAGGCCACCCTGAAGGTGCCGCCCGGCAGCCCTGAGCGATTCCAACTTGTCGGCGCGCTGACGCGCGCGTTCTACGGCAGCGTGAGCCATTTGTCTGCCTCGCAGCGTGAGATGTACACCTCGCTCGACGAAGGCTTGGCGGCGATGTCGCACCACGCCAAGGATCTCGGTTACGACGGCATCATCCTGTTCCTGGACGAATTCATCCTCTGGCTGGCCAGCCGGGCGGCCGATGTGGCCTGGATTGCCCGTGAAGGACAAAAGGTCGCGAAGCTGGTCGAGTCGAGCAACGCCGACCGCCCGACACCCATCATCAGTTTCATGGCTCGCCAGCGCGATCTGCGCGAACTGGTCGGCGAGCACATGCCTGGTGCAGAACAGTTGTCGTTTGCCGACACGCTGCAGTATTGGGAGGCCCGCTTCGACAAGGTGAACCTGGAAGACCGCAACCTGCCAGAGATCGCCAAGAAGCGCTTGTTGCGCACGCGCGGCCCAGCAGAGGATGCCCAGCTCAAGGGCGCAATCAATAAGCTGCTGGGCAGCCAGCCCGAAGTGCTACAGACCTTGCTGACGCGCGACGGCGATCAGCAGATGTTGCAGGACCTATACCCCTTCACGCCGGCACTGGTTCAGACTTTGATCGCCGTGTCGTCGATGCTGCAGCGCGAGCGCACTGCGCTCAAGCTGATGCAGCAGATGCTCGTGGACAAGGCCGACACACTGGAAATTGGCGACGTCATTCCGGTGGGCGATCTGTTCGACGTGATTGCCGACGGCGACGAACCCTTCACCCACGGCATCAAGCTGTTCTTTGAGCAGGCCAAACAGCTCTGGCGTCGTCGCTTGTTGCCGATTCTGGAAACCCAGCACGGCGTGACCTGGGAAGACATCGAATCGGGCAAGGCCGACCCCAAGAAGGCGGCCGCGCTGCAAAACGATGCCCGTCTACTCAAGACCCTGGTGTTGGCGGCTTTGGTGCCCGAAGTCGAAGCCCTAAAGAACCTGACGCCGACCAAGCTGGCGGCGCTGAACCACGGCACGATTCGCACGCCAGTGCCCGGCAGCGAGGGCATCACCGTGCTGACCAAGCTCAAGCGTTGGGCGGGCCAGGCCGGCGAAATCAAGATCGCCGACGACTCGCCGAACCCGATCGTGTCGGTGGAAGTCGCCAAGGTGGACACCGACGCCATTCTGGCCAACGCGATGTCGTTTGACACGCAGGGCAACCGCCAAGCGGAGGTCAGACAGCTGATCACCGATGGTTTGGGGCTCGCCGATGCCGGCTCCAGCCTGTTGCCGCCCGAAATGGAGATCACCTGGCGGGGCTCTCGTCGCAACGCAGAGATCCTGTTCGGCAATGTCCGTGAGCAATCGTTTGACACACTCAAGGGGCGTGAAGGAACGTGGCGCATCCTGATCGACTTCCCATTTGACCACCAACCCGAACACGGCCCGCAGGACGATGTGGCCAAGATCAACGGATTCCTCAACGATGGCCGTGTCGGGCGATCGGTGGCCTGGCTGCCGTCTTTTCTGTCACCCAACACCCAGGACCAGTTGGGGCGGCTGGTGGTCATCAATTTCGTCCTGCGTGGCAACAACCTCGACCAGTACGCCAGCCAACTGTCGCAGACAGATCGCGAGCAGGCACGGGTGCTCCTGACGAACCAGCGGGATCAACTACGCCAGTTCATTCGTAACTGCCTGTACACGGCCTATGGACTCAACAGCGTTGCCCAGGAGGCGCTGGACCCCGCACAGACGGTCGACGAGCACTATTTCAGCCTCGATCCGTCGTTGGTATTGCGTCCCCCGGTAGCCGCCAACTTCAAAGATGCCTTCGAGAAGTTGGCCGAGCAAGCGCTGGACTATGAGTTTCCGGCCCACCCACACTTTGATGCCGAGCCCAGGCCGATCGCGGTGAAGCGCCTCGCTGAATTAATGGTGCTGGCAGCCCAGAAGCCAGCCCATCGAGTGGAACTCGAAGCCTCGCTTCGGGACGACGCCAAGCGCATTGCGCCCAAGCTTGATCTGGCCGAGGTTGGCGAAGCGGCGCTGCAGTTGCGTGATGACTGGTCGCAGCACTTTGCTCGGCAAATCGCGCAGCAGTCGGGCCGTGAGCCCACCGTGACCGACCTCCGTCGCTGGCTGGATCTTCCCGACCGGCGCGGCCTGCGCGAAGACCTGCAAGACCTTGTGATTCTGACCTGGCTGGCTAAGAGCAATCGCTCCTTGTACCGCTTTGGTCAGCCGTTCAAGGGCGAAATTGGCAACTTGCCGAACGAATGTGAAGTACGCGAGCAGCCCCTGCCGACAACAGCCGAGTGGGACAAAGCTACAAGGCTCGCTGGCGAAATGCTGGACCCTGCCATGGCAGCGCTGTATCGCTCAGCGCCGGGTCTGGTGGAGTTTTCTCGCGCAGCACGTAAGCGTGTGACCGATACGGCACCGCATTTGCTGAACTACTTGCGCGTGGTCGAGCAGTTGATGGCCTTGGTGCAGACCGATACTGTGGCCACGGGCGAACCCGCCCTTCGCAAGACAGGTGCAACGCGCCTGCGTGACTGGTTTGCGGCCATGGAGTCCAGCAGCTCTGAGATTGACCTCGTCAACATCGTGTCGAGGCTGGATTTCAGTACCGAAGAAGTCGCGGAAGCTAAGGCGGTTCTCGGTGGGGTCCAGGCACTAGCGCGTGTTGAGGCAAAGCACTACCTGGTCAATAGCCTGCGCTCGATCGCGAGCGGCAGCGGTGAATTTGCGCCACGTGCCAACCAGATTCTGGAAAGTCTGGCTCACGCCGTTCTCCGCTTCGAATACGTGGATGGACTCCAAGCCGCCGTCGCCCAGTTCGAACGCGATGCAGGAACACTGATGGCCGATGTCGCCAACCGCGCGACGCCACCGACCCCGCAGCCTCAACCAACTCCTGAGCCAGAGCCGGAACCGGGCATGAAAGCACCGCAGCGTATTGAGCGTGCCAGGCTGGTAAAGACTGATGCCCTGAAGGCATTGGCCGATGCGCACATGCTGCTTGAGGGACTTGGCGAGGTCAGCGTGGATATTCAGATCGTGATTCGGGAACAGGAATGAAGGTCCCGGCGCATCAGATCAGTCTTCAGGCCAAGCAGGCCCACGAGGCGGACCCACCAGCAAGGTTCATCCTGCTGCGGCTGCCGCCAGATGCTTTTGTTGGGACGGCGGTGGATGTGAATGCCGAGAGCTGGCCAGTCTCAACCTGCAGCTCTCCGCTGTCCGTTCGTGACGCCATGCGTCGTCACTCAACCAGCACGACCCCCGTTGTCCTGCTCTTCTCTGGCGACGAGAGTGACCTAGGCGCTGACGTGCTGGCCCGCTGCGCCAAGCGGCGCGCCATCACGCACGACCTTTGGCAGACGGTATTGGCGCTTTTTCGGGCGGCGCACATTGATCCGCGACTGGCCCGCCACCGCTGGTTGGCTGAACTGCTCGTGCGATTCATGCCCGCAGAGGGATACACCCCTGTTCGGTCACTCGTCTTGGATCAGGACCGCGCCTGGAAGGAGCTGTTCCGGGTTGTCCTGGGCTTCGAGTCCTATCCGCCGACCGAACTTGACCTGTTGCAGTGGGCTGGTGATGCCCAACGGCGAGAGCAATTCAAGACACTGGAAGACACCGCACGTCAGGAGACAGTCCACCGACTACGTGAAACGCTGGGAGACTTGGTGAGCTTCGTCTTTGCGGCCATCGACACGGGCAGCGCGGACGAGTTGGTCGCCATCGCCATGCTTTGTGAAGCACTGGAAGACAAGACCGCCAGCACAGAAGCCAATCGGGCGAAGGTCGCTGCTCGTCTGGAAGTTCTGTTCGATGGACTGACGATCTCGTCCCACACCACGCATCAACTGGCCGGGGCGGCCGACGCCTGGTTCGACCGCGCCACTGAGGCAGCTAAACAGCAGCAGGTTGCACGGTATGAGTCGTTGGTGACGCAGCTGAAAGCAGAGTCACTGGCGGCGCACGCCCGGTATGGAAGCGCGGCACTGCGCGAGAAGACGAAGGCATTCGCGGGCGCATTGAACGAACTTAACTTGTCCGAGGCCATCTCGCGGTTTGGACGCCTGATGGCCCATCGTGGGCCGGTACTGAGCAGTCGCTCTGAGCTCCGATGCAAGATGGCTGTGCGCGTGGTGAGCTGGCTCACGCAGACTGCCAATACCTTTCCCTCGGCATTGAACGCGCTCGCCGAGCAGTATCGGAACGAGATTGCCTGGGTGGATTGGGCACAGACGGTACTGCTGGAGGGCGACGACTCCGCTGACTTGGCGAACGCCTATGGGCTGCTGCGCGAGAAGACGCGTGTTCGAAGGGACCTGTTCGATGGTAGGTTCGCCGAGTCGTTGTCGGCAGATCAACCAAACGGGACCTCGTTGATTGCGATTGAGGACGCGCTCGACAAGTGCGTCGCACCGGTGGCCGTGGCCGGTCGCAGCTTGCTTATCGTGGTGGACGGAATGAGCATCCCCGTTTTCCTTGAGCTGCACCACAGCCTGACCGATCATGGTTGGGTTCAGTTCGAGCGCGCCGAGGGGACATGCTCCACCTTGTTGGCCATGTTGCCGTCCACAACCGAGGCGTCCAGGACCTCGCTGCTTTGCGGTGTCGCTTGTGCGGGCTCCGCTTCGACAGAGAGGTCAGCGTTCAGTGCCTATCCCTCGCTTGTTGCTCCATCCGTCGCGGGCAAGCCGCCGGCCATTTTTCACAAGCGCGATTTGCTCGACAGTTCTGGCGTCACCCTTTCGGATGATCTGCGAACGGCCTTGAGCGACACGCGGCAGCGGGTCGTCGCCGTTGTGATCAATGCGGTGGACGACCACTTGATGAAGTCTGACCAACTGCGACTTCGCTGGGACATTGCTCAGTTCAAGGGACTGGACGCACTGCTGGCAGAAGCACGGTCCTCGGACCGGTCCGTGATATTCACAAGCGACCACGGCCACGTGCTTGACCAGGACACGATGCTGCAGGGGACAAGTCCGAACGCTCGATGGCGCGAAACGAATCTGGAGTCCTATCCGGGCGAGATTGTCCTGAAAGGCAAGCGAATCAAGGCGGCCAGTGGCATGGATGAGGTTGTTCTGGCCTGGAGCAGCAAGTTGCGCTATGCGAGCAAACGAAACGGTTACCACGGTGGTTGCGCACCTGCCGAAGCGCTCGTTCCGATCGCCACGTACCGCTATGGCACCAAAGCTGTAGACGGCTGGAACATTCGGGACGAAGCGGCTCCCGACTGGTGGCAGGCGTGATAGGACGGGATTCAGGGATCAAGGAATAAAAAGCATGGCGCGAATAGAAAACCACAAATACAGCATCGAAGAAGCGTTCCGTGAATGCTTCTACATCGTCCCGGACTACCAGCGCGAGTACGTATGGACGGACAAGGAAGTGCACCAGCTACTGGAGGACATCGGCGAACAAATCGATGCGGGCACGACGCGGGAATACTTCATCGGCACTGTGCTGGTTTCGCCGACCGACCAGAAGAATCACTATGAGGTCATCGACGGCCAGCAGCGTCTGACCACCTTCTTCCTGCTGCTATGCGCGCTGAAGCATCTTTTCCAGGGCGAGCCGCAACGGCAGATGATTTCCGGGCTGATCTCGACCAGCTATGTGGACAGCGACGGTGAGGTGCGCATGAATCTGAAGCTGGAGCCGCGTTATGAGAACGCAGGCGAGGTGATAGCCAAACTGGTGGAGCTGGATGCCGATCCGCAGGCCGTGCGCGCGGGCATTCAGGCATCTGGTATCGCCAGCTTCGGCTCGCTGGAAAATCTGGTCAATGCCTACAGCACGCTGTACCGGTACCTGAAGGACAACTACGACGACGTCGCCAAGCTGAAGAAGTATTGGGGCTATCTGGCCAACAACGTCGTGTTCATCCAGATCTCTACGGACGTCAGTAGCGCGCTGAAGATTTTCGAGACCATCAACGAGCGCGGTGTCGGCCTCAACCCGATGGACTTGCTCAAGAACCTGCTGTTCACGCAGGTCAAGCAGACGCAGTTCACCCAGCTCAAGGACGAGTGGAAGAAGATCACCAAGCCGCTCGAGAAGGAGAAGGAAAAGCCGCTGCGTTTCCTGCGCTACTTCCTGATGGCCAACTACGTCATCAAAAACGAGCGTGGCGATGCCGTTGTACGCGAGGACGAGATCTACGACTGGTTCGTCGCCAAGGACAACGCGGCGCTTTGCGACTATGCCAACAAGCCCTTCGAGTTCGTCCGCAAGGTGATTCGCAACGTCGAGCACTACCTGGCCTTCGCCAACGGGATGGGCAACGATGGAAAGCCCAGCCTTGCGATGGACAGCCTCAAGCGGTTGGCCGGCGGTGCATTCAGCTTACATTACGTCCTGCTGCTGGCGGCGGCAAATTTCCCGAAGCCGCTGTTCGACCATTTCGTCGCGCAGCTGGAGAGCTTCCTCTTCTACTACATCTTCACCAAGACGCCGACCAAGGATCTGGAGCGCAGCTTCTCCCAGTGGGCCGATGAGCTGCGGGCGATTGCTGAGGCCGGTGATTCGGTGAAGCAGAAGGTGCAGCTCAACGCCTTCGTCGCCGACCGGTTCGAGAAGAACATGGCGAGCAAGTCGCAGGAGCTGGCCGATGCCCTTAAACGCTTCACGCTGTACTCAATGCAGCAATACCGCACGCGTTACCTGCTGGCGCGGCTGACGCAGCATGTCGACATGGCGTTCAGCGGTCTGAAGACCCCCGGCAGCCTGGAGCCGTTCACCAAGCTGGAGATAGAACACGTCCTGCCCGACAACCCCACGACCGAATTACGCGCCAAGTGGGCGACTGACAACCCGAACGCCGCCTATAACGACTACAAGAACCGGCTCGGGAATCTGACCTTGCTGGAAAAGCCAATCAACATCGTCGCGGGGAACGACTATTACACAGCCAAACAGGCTGAGTACTGCAAGAGCGGTAACTACTTGACCCGCAGTCTGGTTGAGCTGACCGATGTTGGGCAGAACACATCAATCTCCAGGATCAACGCAAAGCTGGAAGCGTTCCCGTCGTGGGACGCCCCGTCCATCGAGAAGCGGCACGGAATGCTCATCGCCTTGGCGCAGGATGTTTGGAAGACCAGCCCAATTGAGGTCTGATAAGGGAGCGCGATCAACATGGCTAACGCAAACACAGCCGAGAAAACTGTCGCCGTGAGCTTCGGCGTCTTGCCGCGCTTCAAGCTTCTGCTTGAGGCCGCGGCCGCCAGCCAGCATCGGTCGCAGACCAACAAGCTGGAGACGCTGCTCTTCGATTTCTGCGAACAACAGGGCATTCAACTGGCCGAGACAGCGAAACCAGCCAGCCAGTCCTCGAAGGGAAGGAAGAAAAAGTGAGTCTGCCATCTTTCTTGGCGAATGCGCCGACGCCGGTATTGGTCACAGGCGGGGTGTTGACCCTGCTCGTCGCCATCTTCCTGACCGTCTTCCTGGCGCCTGGTGTGTTCCACTGGTTCCGGTTGCGAAGCATTCAGCGGCGCATCGCCACCCTCGATGCGAATCAGCTCGCCATCATGGAGTTCAAGAAGGTGTTTGCAGGTGACCAGCGCCTCGCCCACCTCTGGAAGGAATACCAAGAGTCTCTCCATCTCCAGAAAGAGGAACGCGATGGCCAGATGCACCTCAAGTCTGCCCGAGCGACCACGCCGGCGGAGATGTTCTTCAACAGCCAGTTCGTCGTTGATAGCCGGCTGCGTACAGAATTCTTCAAGCACCTACCGGGGCTGTTCACAGGCATCGGCATCATCGGAACGTTCACAGGCCTCATTGACGGTCTGCGCGCGTTCCAGGTGAGCGAAAACGCCGCAACGGTGCGCTCGAGCCTCGAGTCGCTGATGCACTCCGTCGGCGAGGCCTTCCTCATCTCCGCTTCAGCCATCGCGGCCGCGATGGTGGTGACCTTCATTGAGAAGCTGCTTCTCGCTTCGCTGTACCGACGCACCGAAGAGATTGCACACGCCATTGACGCTCGGTTTGAGGCCGGCGCAGGGGAGGAATACCTGTCCCGTCTGGTCAAGGCCTCCGAGGAGTCGGCGAGCCAGTCGAAGATTCTGAAGGACGCGCTCGTCAAGGAGCTTGGCGAGCTGTTGCGAGAGCTGACGAGCGCACAAATCGCCGCTAGCAAGGAGCAACAGTCCCACGTGGTCGAGCGCCTGATCCAAGCCTCTCAGGAGCAGCAGGAAGCGGCCCGCCAGGACAACCAGGCGCTCGGCCGAACAATCGCAGACAGCATCCAACAGAGCCTCAAGGGGCCGCTTGAGGACATCGCGAGCACAGTCAAGGCCGCCAGTGGGGACCAAAGCGCAACCGCTGCGCGGATGCTGCAAGATGTCATGGCGAGCTTCAGCCAGCGCCTCAACGACTTGTTCGGCGGCCAAATCTCGGGGCTCAGCGAGCTGAACCAGCAGACTGCTCAGAGCGTCCAAGAGGCGGTCGGTACGCTCCAGACGTTGGTTGCGAACATCGAAGCGTCGAGTCAGCGCTCCGCAGATGCGATGGCGCAGCGTATGGCCGAAGCGGTCGAGAAGATGGAGGCTCGTCAGGAGGCGATGAACGCGCAGTCCGCGGCGTTCGTTGAGCAGATTCGTCAACTAGTGGCGAACTCTCAATCCGAGACCAACCAGAAGCTGCAGGCGACGCTGGAGAGTATCGGTACGCAGATGGCCAACATGCTGGCGACTCTCAGCGAGTCACAGAAGGAGGTATTCGAAAGCAACCGCTCTCGAGAGCAGTCGATGGCCGATCGTGCGCACAACGCGGTCAGCTCGATGTCCGAGTCAGTAGAAGCTGTCATCAAGGAACTTGGCGCGGCGACGACTCTGATGGCGCAAAGCGTGACCACGCTGACCCAGGCAACCACATCCTCCATCGACAAGATGAACGCTGGGGCCGAACTGCTCGGTGCTGCCTCACGCAACTTCGCCTCCGCTGGAGAGCGTGTCTCGAACGTCATGGGTCTGGCAGCTAGTGTTTCGAGCAAGCTGTCGGAGACGTCGGGCGGCCTGACCAGTGGTGCGGCAGCTCTCCAAGAGGTGCTGAAGGACTACCGCCTTCAGCGCGAGGCAGTATCCCAGCTGGTCGCTGAGCTGCGCGCAACTGTCGAAGTGGCTCGCAGAGAAGCCTCGCTCACGGGCGACGTCTTGGCTCGCATTGAGAGTTCGACCACTCGTCTTGGCGCGGCGCAGAAGCAGGCGGACGAATATCTCGACGGCGTGAGCAAGGTCCTCGGTGAGGCGCACACGTCCTTCGCAACTGAAGTGAAACGCACGCTCGACAAGGCCAACACGGAGTTTCATACCAAGCTCACGCAGGCCGTCGGCATGCTGTCGTCGGCTGTTGGCGAGCTCGAGCTGACCCTTGCGTCTATGGGCAACTTGGCCCCGGTCAAGAGGTAAGCCATGGTCGGGACAAAAGTCATTTTGAAGCGAGGCGGACGCGACGAGGCGGAGAAGCCGTTCTGGATTTCATTTGCGGACTTGATGACCGCACTGATGGTGCTGTTCCTTGTCGTCATGGGCGTCGCACTGCTGGCTGTGACAAAGAACGTGACGGAACGAGAGAAGAAGGAGGAACAACACCGTCGTGACATCGAGCTCATCCTGGACCGATTTGAGCAGGCCGCGAAGCGGTACCAGGGCATCAAGGTCGACCGAGCGCGGAGCGTCATCGACTTCGGCGACCGCGCAAGATTTGCGCTTGGCAAGTTCAACCTCACGCCAGACCAAGAGGCGGTGCTAAGGCAGTTCGTGCCCGAAATACTGCTATTGGCCAACGACGACCTCGGGAAGCGTGTGCTCAAGCGGGTCGTCGTCGAGGGCTACACGGACAAGACCGGCTCGTACCTCAGCAACTTGAACCTCAGTCTGCAGCGCAGCCAGCGCGTTCTCTGCACGATGTTCGCGACCGGCGGCCCAAGCTCCCTGTCGGATGAGCAGAAGGAGAACGTGCGCAGCCTCTTCCTGGTGGGCGGCTACTCCTTCAACGCCGCCAAAGAGACGGACGAAGAGAGCCGGCGCGTGGAGATGCGTATTGAGTTCTTGGGGTTGGATGAGCAACGGCCGCGCTCTCCTTCGCAGTCGGGCAACTTCGGGGTCTGCGCACTGCAATGAATCCTCTTGACCATCTGGCCTTGTTGCTCCGCCCAGCGACCCAAGAGGGAACATGGGCGCTGCCGCCGAACGCCAGCATCGACAAACTCTTGTCCGAGATGGAGGCCCGTTCCAAGGGCCGCAAGTCCGGTCAGCTTGCTGAGGACCAGCAGCTCGAGGCGGTTCGGCGCTTCTGGGATAGCCAGGAGGTGAAGTCTTTCCGCGACGCTTACCTGCTTTCCTGGAGTCTGAGCCTTCCACATCGCCCTCAAAGCGCCTGCATCATAGAGGACCGCAGTCGATTGCAGCGCGTCCTTGACAGCGTTGATGATTGGCAGAGCCGCCCCAGCGCATATCGGCGCTGCTACCAGGGCTTGGTCAACAGCTACTTCACCTACGACGCAATGCTCGAAGGCGTTGCGCCGACAGCAGGCAACAACTGGCGGCTGCTTCGGGAGTACCTGTACGAACGCAACCCCGTCATCCAGGACAAGCAGCTCAATCCGGAATGGGTCGACACGGCCATTGGCAACCGGCAGTTGTTTGGAGAGAAGCCGTGCGAGCCCTATGTTGCCGTGCTGCTGCGAGGCGACTCTGGGGTCATCGACCACTTGTGCGTGCAGCTGGGCATCAACAAGGCCTCCTGGTTTCTCCGCGAGCTAGTTCTGGCGCAAGTCAAGGGCGCGACCGTGCTCAGCAACGGTCAATTCCAAGAGCTCCTGCCACGTCTGCTGGCCTTATTGGCCGCAAACGAGGTACTTCGTGACCGCGGGATGATTGCGGTGTTGGACCGCTACGCTCAGGTTCCAGGAACGCCTTTGCACCAGGGGCTGCGCGACCACTCGGTAACTTGGTGGGGCAACCCGTGGTTGCCTTCGAACGAGACTCGGTGGGGAGGAGTCAAGCCGGTAGCCCGCACCATGGTGGCTGATTGGCTGAAGCTTGAATTCATCGAAACGTTCTTCACCAAGCTGGCGGAAGATGGGCTCGGCGATGCTCGCCGAATGAACTTCTGGAAGCGTTACGTCAAGTCGATTGATCACATTGAGTTCGCGCTGGGTTCGACGGCTCGTAACTCAACGGAGCGAGACCTGGTCGTGCTTCGCAAGAAGATGACGGGCTTAGTCCGAGCGCTCGATGCTTCGGGCACCAACAACGCTTTCATCATGCGCATGGGACCACTCGTGGCCGTCGAGTTCAGTGGTCTGGGCAACGCGTTCTACGGCTACGACGCACGTAGGTCGATTCCCTTCGACACCACGCAGCTGCTGCGCCTGGATGTGAATGGGCGCAACTCACTGAAGCACAAGGGCCAGAGCATTTTGTGGCTGAGCCACCAAGACGGCATTCACAACTGGGACAAGTGGGAGCACATGTTCGAGGCCACGCTCCGCAAGGAATTCAGCATCGAGCCGTCTGCCACCACTCCGACGCATAGGTGGGTTACGGCACCTCCGACCGCCGCCGAGCCTTCATCCGCGTCAGACGCTCGGCGCGTCGCTGCGGCACCGCAGGAATACAGCCGCTCTGCACTGAACAAGTTCGCGCGCGAGAACGGTCTGACGATTGACGACAAGACTACGAGCGGAGGCAATCTTTGGGTGCGGGCCGATGGGAGTGACGAGGTGGTCACGCGGGTGCTCACTCGGTGGGGCTTCCGAAACAGACCTGGCAAAGGCTGGTGGAGGTAGGGAGATATGGTGTTCAAGCTATTCCGCCGTGCTGAGGAGCCGAAGGGCAACACCTGGCGACGTCACTGGTCGCCGGCAGGCATCCACATCATCTCCGGGGCGTCGAAGGCCGGTGGAGTTGCCATCGACGACCCGATGGTTGATGGCTTTCTCACTCAGCTCACCGACGATGGGCACGCAGTTGAGGTTGAGGGCGGCTACCTCCTCAGTTGGGATGGGCTGTACACAGCCCTCAACGAACCGGCCTACGCCCAGCTTCCTGAGCTGCTTCAGCTTCCAAAGTTCACTGACACACAGCCGGCGCTGCGAAGCAGTCACTCCCTAACGGACCGCGACTTCTCCATTGCGATTGCAGGCTGGTTCAGGGAAGACGGAAGCATCGTCGATGGTGAGCTGGTCGGTCCTGTGCTGAACGAGGGGGCGCGGCAGTCTCTGCTCAGCCCGCAGCAGTGGTCTCTCTTCAAGTGCATCGTGTCGTTCGCCCGGCGGCCCGACACCGAGCGAGACGATCTTTCCCATCGTCAAGCCTGGGGACGCATCCGGAAACTGGCGCAGGAAGCTGGAGCCCGACTCGACGACTTCCTCTACAGGTCAGTCGTTCTCACCCCAGAGAAGCTGCAAATCGGCCTGCGGCGGTCCGACGCCGTCGCCGATGACCGGGTCATCGAAATCGAACCCGGGTTCGAGGGAGCGCCCGCAGATTGGCTCGATGCATTCGACCGCTCGAAGGAAGTCCGCGACCGCTACGACATCGTCACCCGTGAGGGCATCGTTCAAGTTCTCATCACCCCAAAGGTCCGAACGGTCCTCCAAGAGGTCAAACGACTCCCGGGCCGCCGCGTAGCCGGTAGCCGCGCTCAAGCCTTTCTGCTCAACCCGTTTGCCACGCTGGGTGACGACGCGGTCGACGTCATTGAAGAGACCCAGTTCGAGAAGGCACGGGAGGAAGCCGGTCTCGACTACGAACGCTTCACGCCGGTTTTCGAACGGGATGCTTCAGGCTACCCGCGCAAGGTTGGTCTTCTCATCGAAACCGCTGTGGCGAGTGGACCGACCTCGTCCGACACGCAGTGGCTTGACGACTCGCGGCTGAACTCATTCATCAAAGCGCTCTACCGCGCGATTACGTTGGGCCACCAGCTCGTTGCGTGGGACGGCTACGACTTGGTCCTCGACGGCAACGCCCAGCAGTACCACAAGGAGCTCAAGGAAGCGCTTGAGCGCCGCCAGGCTCCGCCCACGCTGGTCTCCTACGCCCATGTGCACGACCTCAGCGGCTACTCGGCGCGCGTTGTAGGCATCGGTGTTGAGAAGCCCTACTACTCGCCCTACATCGCGAAGAAGAAGGAGGGCGAGGGTTGGTTTCCCGAGAACGTCTTGCCAGTGGTGGTCTACACGCCCAAGGAGGGCGTCGAGCCCATCGCTGTTCCGACGTCAAAGGAGGTCATTGAAGGGCTGAAGAAGGATGTACACGCGGCTCAAGCAGCTGGCAAGTCCGAGATTAGTGTCCCGTGGCTTCCGGCGCCGATGCCAATCGCGGAGGCTCACCGAGTCGTCGCGACGTTCGAGGAAGTCTTCACGGACATCGAGACAACGAAGTCCTTCGACCCCGCAAAGTACGTTCAGCCCACAAAGGAAACCCTCGGGCCGAAAAAGCAGCTGGTTCTGCGCGCAAACATCCAGTCGCTCGAGTACGAGGAAATGCGCCGTGAGGCGCTGCAGGCTGTGCCGGCGGAGCCCAAGCTGCCCAAGAGCATCCGGCCGGAATACTCGCTGCTGCCCCATCAGCGTGCCGGCCTGGCGTGGATGCAGCACTTGTACAGTCTGCAGACCGACTACCAAGTCCGTGGTGCTGTTCTGGCGGACGACATGGGCTTGGGAAAGACGTTCCAGCTGCTCTCGCTGATGGCGTGGCTGCTGGAGCAAGACCCCAACATGCCGCCGATGCTAGTGGTCGCGCCGGTCTCTCTGCTTGAGAACTGGGCGGAAGAGGCTGCAAAGTTCTTCGTTCCGGGCGCGCTTCCCATCCTAACCGCCTATGGCGATAGCCTGGCACAGCTTCGAGTGCCCCGCGCTCAGATTGACCAGCGATTGCTGTCCGAAGACGGCTTGGTCAAGTTCCTCCGTCCGGACTGGGTCGGCAACGCCAAGGTCGTTCTGACGACCTACGAAACGCTTCGCGACCTTGAGTTCTCATTCGCTGCGCAGAAGTGGTCGCTGATGGTCTGCGATGAGGCTCAGCGCATCAAGAACCCGGCCGCGATGGTCACCCGGGCGGCAAAGAAGCAGAACGTCGACTTCAAGATTGCCTGCACAGGCACGCCGGTCGAGAACACCCTCGCCGACATGTGGTGCCTCTTCGACTATGTGCAACCGGGGCTGCTCGGTGCGCTGAACGACTTCGGGCAGCGCTACCGGAAACCCATCGAGGCGAAGACTGATGAGGAGAAGGCGCGGGTCGAAGAGTTGCGCGCAAAGATTGAGCCGCAAATCCTGCGACGCCTCAAGGCCGACGTGGCCATGGACCTGCCGCCGAAGATTGTCGTCGAGGAGTGCCGCAGGCTGCCCCTTTCGATCGCGCAGCGCAACCTCTATGCGAGGGCTATCGACACCTTCAAAAAGCGTGGCGACCCGAAGACTGCCTCACCGTTCAAGAACCATCTCGGCCTGCTGCACTACCTTCGGCTCGTCTGTACGGACCCGCGCCCTCATGGCCTGACTGTTTTCAAGCCCGAGTCGCCCAAGCTCTATCGGGAGAAAGCGCCCAAGCTGGACTGGTTGCTGGGCCAACTCGAGGCCATCAAGGCCAAGGGCGAGAAGGTCATCGTGTTTTGCGAGTTCCGCGAAATCCAGCGGTTGCTTCAGCACTACATCGAGGCCGAGTTCGACGTTCGCCCCGACATCATCAACGGCGACACCAGTGCATCGTCGACGCACGCCGCGAGCCGCCAGAAGCGCATCAAAGCCTTCCAAGATGCCCCTGGCTTCGGTGTGCTGGTGCTGTCGCCCGTGGCTGTGGGGTTTGGGGTCAACATTCAGGCTGCAAACCACGTGGTTCACTACACCCGGACATGGAATCCCGCCAAGGAAGACCAGGCGACCGACCGCGCATACCGCATCGGGCAGAGGAAGCCCGTGTACGTCTACTACCCGGTAGTCTACGCCGACGACTTCGTGACGTTCGATGTCAAGCTGGACCAACTGCTGACGTATAAGCGCGGCTTGGCGGAAGACATGTTGAACGGCTCCGGCGATGTGACGCCCGGGGACTTCAACATTGCCGACGTGATGCCGGCAGCCGACGCCGAGGGTATCGACGAGCGCGTCACGCTCGACATGGCCTTGCGTATGACTTGGCAGCACTTCGAATGCTTGGCCGGTGCCCTCTGGAGCAAGATGGGCTATGACTGCTACCGCACGCCGGGGACCAGTGATAACGGCATTGACGTGGTCGCATTGCTTGGAGCAAAAGGGCAACTGGTGCAGGCGAAAAGCAGTGGTACGGACGGCGCAAAGCTTGGATGGGAGGCCGTGAAGGACGTGGTCACGGGCGAGGCGTTCTACCGGCGCCGTCATCCCGGTGTGGATTTCGAAAAGGTCTGCATCACGAATCAGTTCTTCAGCCAGCAGGCGCAGGAGAACGCAGCGCTGAATGTTGTGGAACTGCTTGACCAGACCAATCTCGCAGCAATGCTGACCGAGCACGCGGTGACGATGCTCGAAGTGGAGCGAATGCTCTTCACAGAGTGGCAGCACACTGATGAAGCAGCTGTTCACTGGACCAACGACAATTAGGCCAGGACAACCTGCCGAGCGCCGCCGAGGAGTAGCAATACGAGTCTCCGACGATGTTGGCGCGCGTCTTCTGCCCGAGCACACCCTGACATCCTGCCCGGACACGGGCACGCGGTTGTATGCGGACTTTCTCGACCCAACACAGCGATTCGCGGATGACTGCATTGACTGGCAGTACGAAATCAGGCATGGCAGTTTGGGCGGAATACGCAGCGTGGCGTTCCCGGACAAGCTGTGGAGGGTGATCCGGGCCTCTAAGAGCTGGTTTTGACGCGCCGCGGAAGCAGTTGTCGCCGAGTGAAAAAACCGGGAATTTCTACGAACGCTGGCGCACGGAGTCCGTAGAGGGTGATAGAGACAGGTAAGGGTTGTTCGGCGGTAAGTCGACGAACAGAATATGCGGGTCTTCCAGCAGGTATCCATGCAGTCTCCGCGATTTCCTTGGCCCCGTTACCTCGCACGTCCAGATGTTCAAACCGTTTTGCTGCTTGCGGTGGAGTTGCAGCTTCTCGAAGCGTTTCTGCACCCATTGCCAGTCGGCTAACTGGTCCTGCTTGGCAAGGGCGGCGGTCTCGGGATGTTCCTGAGCGTAGCGCTGGAATACCCCGGGACTGACCAGATAGACGGAATCAGTGACCGTATGCACGAGCGCCTTGGCGTCATTGATGATGAGCTTGCGCTCTTCGATGCGTCGGCGCAGCCAGGCGACGAAGTGCTCGCCTGAAGACATTCCCTCCAATGCCGGAGTCGCTGGTGACTCCAGAGCCAACGAGTCGGCTGGTGCCCTTGAGTCACTGGATTCAAGAGACGGCTCTTCCATGATTGGCGGAAGCAGTTCGGTGGTTGACGATAGGTCGGCCGGCGCCATGCCGGAAGTGCCCAGCAGATCCAGAAGTGCTTCGACGCCATCGCCGGCCGACTGCGCCGGCAAAGGCACGGCCGCGGCCGAATCCGACGCGGCTGGCGAGGGCACCAAAATGGTTGGCTCCCCGTCTTCCTGCACTACCGCTACCGTGCCGGCGAACGGTGCCGGCCGCTCACTGCCTTCCCAGATCAGGGAGGGGGCGAGGCGCAGGAGCGTGAAGGTATGGGACCAGCCAGCGTCGCTGGTGATGGTGGCCTTCCAGATGGCCTTGCCCTCAGGTGTCGGTTGCGCAATGCCATGGTCCTGCAGCACGTTGAAGACGGCGGTATTGCTGGATGGGATGCCGTCGATGCCCTGGGCCAGCAGATGAGCGCGCAGTTTGTCCGAGACGGTTTTGCTGACCAGCCACAGTGCATCCTGGGTCAACCATCCGTCTGAGGCTTGCGGCTGGTTCAGCTTGAACTCCTCCCGAAGCAGGTAGCGCAGGCCGTCCAGCAGCTTGCGTTGCAGCGCGTGCCGGGGTGCTGCCAGAGCCTTGCTTGGATCGCCGCCGAGTTCTTGGGCCACCGATGCCTGGTCGGCTTGCACGACCAGTTCGCCGAGCGTGCCGGCGTGTTCATATTGGCCCGCCAGCACGTAAAGCAGCGCGGCCCAGAGGTCGGGATAGCCGCTGAGCCAATCGAAGATGGCTGCATCGAGCAGGCGCGCATACAGGAGGCCGGTCGCGGCGCCGTGCAGCCTGTATTCACGGTCCTTGCGGTAGCGGAAGCGGTACGGCCGCTGCAGCGGGCCGTGCCAGGGGTGCCAGACGGTGCCGTCGGCGTACTCGACGTGCAGGTCCACGGCGATCTTGCCGATGTCGTGCAACAGCGCCGCGTAGGCCGTGCCGGCGGTCCAGGCCTCGGCCTGGGCGGCTTGCGCCTCCGGCGTGGCGCCGGCGGGCAGCAAGTGCGACTGCCGCAGCTTGAGCGCATAGGCCACGATCTCCAGGCCGTGGTCCAGCATGCCCCCCGGGTAGGCATGGTGGTGGCTTTCCGAAGCCGGGAACTGTTGGACCAGCTCTGCGTAGCGTTCCAGCGGCGCGAGGTAGAGCGTGGCGAACTGTCGGCGCGACAGCGAGGTGCGCTGCCAGATGTGTTCCAGCAGCTTCTGCCGGCGCGGCGTCGCCAGCAGCGATGCGGCCGGCTCCGGCCGCACCAGCCCTTTGCCGGGCTCGGCGGGAGATGTGGGCGTCGGCGGCGCGCCGGCAGTGGGCGGCACCCGTTTGCGTTTGAACAGCGAGAGCATGGCGAACCCCGGATGTCGGGCTGCTCGGGGGAGCCTTTTTGCCTTTTCGGGTAGGGCCTTTCCCCTTGGCCCCATTCCCTTGCCCCCTTCCCAGCCCTTTGGTTTTTATGGAAGCTTTTGGGTATAGGGCAGCGACACCAGTCCAGCCACAACCAATGAGGATTTGGCCCAGGTCGGATTGTGGCGGAAGGGGTGTGCTGTACTGAACCTGCGAGGTACTGACGGCCGATTGCAAACGGGGAGCTACTCCGACGGACATCACCTCGACCGGCGAGGGCGCCACTCCGAGCTGACACCCATTAAATCGACACACGCAGGCGTTTGGCTCGCTCCTTAAAAGCGCGCTCGCCACCTTCGAGGATGTCGCAGACATGCTGTCGTATGCGGGGATTCTCAAGGCTGCCACAGTCGTAGGTGATGACTGGCAATTGGCCGGGTCGATGGGGCCCACACTGTGCAACGATGACTTGATCCGCGTCGGTGTTGACTACCAGGTTAGCGTTGTGCGTGACAATGATGATCTGCCGCCGCTTCTTGGCATCGCGGAAACGATGCACCAGCTCCTGAAAGATCGACTGCGGGTCCAGGTTCTCTTCGGGTTGATCGATGATCAGGGGCCGGTCGTCCTCCGCGTCGATGGCCAGGTAGAGCAACAGCAACACGATGCCGCGCGTGCCCGGCGATAGTTGCTCGATGTCCACTCCGTCATACTGAAGACCGTAGCTGACGGAGATGTGCTCTGTGCTGTAAAGCCAGTCTGAGATGCTGCGTGCCCATCCGCGGAATTCAACGTTCTCGGGCATGTGAGTTCGCAGCGCCCCCTCATTGGCCTTGACGAAATCAAACAGGGCCGCGGCAGCCTGGGCTGCATCACCTGTGCCCCATGCCGCCAACAGCCCAGCGCGCGCGGCGCGCAACAGCTCACCGCGCCCCTTGAAGGGGCCGCTGGTGCGCAGGTCTAAAAGGCTCTCCCCCATCTCGGCCCACTTCCTGACATCGACGTTGCGGCGCACCGAGAACGACAGTTTCGACAGTGAGCCAGCGGCTGCGTCGATGCGTGCTTTTATGGGGGCGTACAAGTCCGCCAGCGCCTTCTCTTCCTCGACAATGGCCTCGAAGATGGCTGCGTAGGCAGTGCGACGAGATTCGACGAGTGCCCGGATGCGCTCATCGGCTCCCTGAATGCGCTCAATCTGTTGAATTACCTTGGCCAACGCAGTTTCCGCCTTGGTGATCTTGTCGGAGAGCGTGGTGAAGCGCTTCGCATTCTGCTGATCGACGCCCACCAGCGCACGCAGCCGTGCGAGTTCCCGCTCCAGCAAGGAGAGGGTCTGGTCGGCGAGGTTCATGTCCGCAGGGATCAAGGGGATGGTTGGGTCGGCGTTCGCTTCCACCGGCGGATCGGCCTTCGAAGGGCCTTGAAGCGAGGCGACCGCTTGGCCGGCTTGCTTGATGCGTTCCGCGAGCAATGTGTCGACGGCTCCGACGTAGTCCACCTTGAAGGCATCCCAGTCCGTGGCGCTCAGGCCGGCCGCTTCGCGCACCTCTTGGAGTTCCGCCAGCAGGGCTGGAGCCTGCCGGATACGAAAGTCGTTCACGTCGTTCTGCAGATGCACGAGCGCTTGCTGCCTGCGCTTGGCCTGATCGACGAGCAGACGCTTGGCATCGACGGCAATCGAGACCTGCTCATGGCGCTTGGCGCGCTCTTCGTTGCCCTTGGCAATAAGAGACTTGCGATCGGACTTGTCCTTCTCGATCGCGCGCTTTCTATCATCGCGATCCTTCTCAAGTGCCTTGAGCCCGTCCTTCTTGACACGTTCCTCGGTGAGATCTGCCGAGACTTTGGTCAGCGTGTGCTGTTGACGCGCCCGCTTCAGGCGCGAGTCTTCCAAACGTGCATCCAACAACTCCTTGAAGGAGTCCGCGCCCTGCCGATCACCGAGCGCGTGCGCATTGAAGATCACGCGCTCGATTTCGGCGACCAACGCATCGTTCAGACCCTCCGCAGAGCAGAGTTGATCGACGAACTGCTGCGACAGGTATTGGACGTAGGGGCTGGCCAAGAACTCCTCCATGTCGGTCTGGGTGAGTCCGTTGCCGGTCTTCTCGCCGGACGCCCATTGAAGCTCGGCCTGGCTGTCACTGAGGTGCTGCTTCGCACGAAGGATGAAAGAGCGTTCGTTCAGATGTGGGGAGAGCGCCAAGCCCCCCGCCGCGATGAGGTCAACCAGCGCCGTCTTGCCTGAGCCCCGAGCCCCGATCACCGCCACCAGCCCCGAATTCAGCTCTACCGCGCTGTTTGATATCCAAGGTGCGTTCGTGACGTTCAATGAATTGATCGTGTGGCTGTCCAGGGCACCTCTCGGTGGTTCCACGCCGATGAAGACACGCTCCTCTGGTTCGATGCAAGCTTGGCGCAAGGAGTCGAACGTCAGATCACCTTTGATCCAGCACAGGCGCTCTCCGTCTGGCTGACCAGCTTTCGCAGCCGAGTGCGCATCCGATCCGTGCAGGCAGGGCTTGCATCCGTTGTACTGGCTTTCAAGCTCCTCAACCGATGCGGCCTCCTTGCCCAGCCAAAAACGGATCTGCTTGGGATTGGCACTGAACACAATGTGGGCCAGCCCTTCGACGTTCTTTCGTTGAGCGGCGAACGAAGCCGTGGCGTCCCGCAACCCCGAGGTGCCATCCTTCTCGCCGCCAGCCACAGCGATAAGTGTGTTCTTCTTGACCCATTCGTTCTTCGACCAGACCTGCTTGAGTTGGTCGAAGTTCACCTTGAACTGGTTGGCGCCTTCGGATCGGGCCGCATCGTCGTCGATCAATCCTGGCTTGTGGGCGCGGCCCAGGCGGATCAGGTCGGCGTCTAGGCACCGGTAGGATTCGCCGAGGTAAGGAAACTCGAATTCCAGCAGGAAGCGCTTGATGCGCTCAACGTGATCGTTGTCGTGCGGCGAAAAGAGCAGATGGATGTTGATGGCTGAAGCCTTCGCGGTTTCGATGCCCAGACGCAGTTCAACGTTGGGGAAGATCAACCCCACGTTTCGCAACCGGCCTTCCCGCTGTGCGTTCACAACTTCCTCGTAGCGCTCGATCCCGAAGTAGTCAGTGATGCCGAGTGCACGTATGGACGGGCTCGAAGTCTCGACGGCGCCCAAGAATGATTCCCACGGGTCCGACCCGTTGTACTGGTCGTTCAACGCAGTGCCAGGTGTATGGATGTGCGGGTCCCAGCGATGCCACAGCGAGCCTCGCTTGCTTTGCGCGTCGAAAGGGTTGTTCACGGAGCCCCCTGTGGTTCTCAGAAGCAGGCTGGATGCCTCGCCTTTGTCTTCAGAGATGGTTCTTGTTGACTAGAATAATGGGCATATTATGCCTTAACACCTATTTTGCTGACGAGCAACGAGCGCCGGCGCTTGCAGTACATGGCACTATAGCCTAATATTACAGGCGATAAAACGGAATATGCCTACTTAAATGAGCAAATTCGAGACCCCGATGCAGGTTGCCGAGCAGGTAACCCAGCTCGGCCAGCGCATTCGGATCGCGCGCATCCGTCGCGGCTGGTCCGTGGCTGATCTGGCAAACAAGGCCGGCATCAACCGCAACACGCTGACCGCGCTGGAGTTGGGCAAGCCCGGCACGGCGGTCGGGGTGTGCTTCACCGTGCTGTGGGCCTTGGGGTTGGACCGGACGCTGGACGGCGTCGCCGATCCCGATGCCGATCTGCATGGCAAGGCGCTCGAGGCCGCGCGACGCCCCGCCCGTGCAGGCAAGCCACGCAAGGCGAGCGACGACTATGACTTCTGAACGCGAGGCCTACATCTACATCCAGCTTCCCGGCACCATGGAGACGGTGCCGGCGGCGTTGCTGCGCGTGCAAACCTTGCCGGATGGCACGCAGATCGGCCGATTCCGCTACGGCGATCGCTATCTTGCGCGGTCCGAGGCGGTGGCGCTCGATCCGTTCCGACTGCCCTTGGCCAAAGAGGTGTTCGAGTTCACGCAGCTCAAGGGCATCCCGGGTGCGGTACGCGACGCCGCGCCCGATGCCTGGGGCCGGCGCGTGATCGAATACAAGCTGGAGCGAAGCCCGGCAGATCTCCAGGAAATCGATTACCTGCTCCATGGCCCCCAGGACGGGGCCGGGTACCTGAGCTTCGGCCTGAAGGCGGCGCCGCCCGCGCCCAAGCGCACCTACAACCGAACGCATCAACTGGACGAACTGATTGCCGCGTCGCAGGCCATCGAGGCAGGCAAGCACGTGGCCGCACATTTGCTCGAACAACTCGATCCCGGCACCAGCATGGGTGGTGCGCGCCCCAAAGCGACGATCGAAGACGGCAACCGCTTGTGGCTTGGCAAGTTTCCCGCCAAGGACGACCGCTTCAACCTGCAGCGGGTCGAGTTCGCAACACTCGATCTGGCCAGGCGCTGCGGCCTGAACGTGACTCAGGCTCGGCTTCAATCAGTAGCCCAAAGCGATGTGCTGATGCTGCAGCGCTTCGACCGGGAGCACACAGAGGGCGGCTATCTGCGCTTCGGCTTGGTCAGCGGCCTGACCGTGCTCGACTGCGGTGACAGCCATCTGGACCGGGATCGCTGGTCCTATCCTCTACTGGCGGACAACCTGCGCCGGTGGTCCGATAAGCCCGAAGCCGATTGCGCCGAACTGTTCCGCAGGATGGTCTTCAATGCGGCGGTGACCAATAACGACGATCACCCGCGTAACCATGCCTTGCTGCGCCGACAGAAGGGCTGGCGGCTTTCGCCCGCCTATGACCTGGTGCCCGCGCCCGTGGTCAGCCTTGAACGACGCGATCTCGCATTGACCGTGGGCAGCTACGGCCGCACGGCCAGCATCTACAACCTGCTGTCGCAGGCGGGG
>Ga0041910_1000954_pt1 | contig 31705 bp, 29 predicted proteins | sample ThiBio_1000_biof_FD_55015 | JGI IMG/M metagenome (GOLD analysis project Ga0041910, IMG submission 55015) | Wastewater bioreactor microbial communities from Cape Town, South Africa - Thiocy_expt_1000_biof | ecosystem: Engineered > Bioreactor > Thiocyanate-remediating > Anaerobic-Aerobic | place...
ACTTAAAACTGAAATTTAAATATGGCCATTTTAAATTTCCAAAAGCCGGACAAAATCATACTTCAAAAAGCAAATGAATTTGAAGCATCTTTTGAATTCCGTCCGTTAGAGCCGGGTTATGGTGTTACTATCGGTAACTCACTCCGCAGGGTTTTATTGAACTCTCTTGAAGGTTATGCGATTATTGGAATTTTTATTGAAGGCGCTGAACATGAGTTCGCTACTCTGAAAGGAGTAACTGAAGATGTTACAGAAATTATATTGAACCTGAAACAGGTTCGTTTCAAAAAAATATTGGATACAGATATTAACCAGGAAAAACTCACTATTTCTATAAAAGGAAAAAGCGAATTTACTGCTGCCAATATCGGCGAAGCAACCGGTTCATTCCAGGTAATGAATCCGGAATTGCTGATCTGCACATTAGATCCTTCTGCTAAACTGAATATAGAGATCACTATCGGAAAAGGACGTGGTTATGTTCCTTCTGAAGATAATAAAGTGAAAGACGCACCATTCGGATATATTCCTACTGATGCCATTTTCACTCCTATTAAAAATGTAAAATACGGTATTGAAAACTTCCGTGTTGAACAAAGAACGGATTACGAAAAACTGTTGATGGATGTAACTACAGATGGTACTATCCATCCTGAAGAAGCTGTTAAACAGGCTTCACGTATCCTCATTCAGCATTTGATGATCATTACTGATGAAAACATAACATTTGACAGTAAAGAAGAGAAGAAAGATGATGTGGTTGATGAGCAGGTACTTCAGTTACGTAAAGTATTGAAAACGCCGCTTGAAGATCTTGACCTCAGCGTTCGTGCATTTAACTGCTTAAAAGCTGCCAAGATCAACAGCCTGAGCGAGTTGGTACAATACGAGCAGGAAGACCTGATGAAATTCCGCAACTTCGGTCAGAAATCACTGGCTGAAATTGAGCAGGTGTTGGGCGAAAGAAGCCTGCACTTCGGAATGGATCTGCAGAAGTTGGGATTGGATAAGGATGAGTTTTAGTGGAAAAGGGTGAATGGTGAATAGGTAATAGTGAATAGTGAGCGTGGAACAAACTTATAACCTGTAACCTGGCAAACAAAAGGAATTATATTTTTTACATAATCTGCAGCGAAAGCGCAGAGCCGGCTGTAAATCCCTGACAACGGTACAGCAGGTATTATTAACTGATTTGAAATTTCAAATTTGAAATCTCAAATCTCAAATTTAAAACGTCATGCGTCACGGAGACAAAATCAACAATCTTGGCAGAACAGCGTCGCACAGAAAAGCGCTTTTAAGCAATCTTGCCAATGCTTTATTGGTAAACAAACGTATCGTAACTACACTTGCTAAAGCTAAAGCTTTAAGAGTGTATGTTGAGCCGCTTATTACCAAAACAAAGAAGAATGAAAGCAAAGAGCAGATCAGCCATAACCATCGTTTGGTGTTCAGCGCTTTGAACAACAAAGAAGCAGTAAAAGAATTATTTACTGTAATTGCACCTAAGGTTGCAGGTCGCCCGGGTGGTTATACACGCATTATTAAATTAGGAAAACGTGTGGGGGATAATGCTGAAACAGCTTTAATTGAACTGGTTGACTTTAACGAAGTATACGGTAAAGGCACAGAAAAAGCTGCAGCCGGCACAACCAAGCGTACACGCCGTGCGGGTGGAGCTAAAAAGAAAGCTGAAGTGAAAGAAGAAACTGCTGCTGACGTAAAACCTGAAGCATCAGCAACAGAAGCTGCTGAAGAAGCAAAGCCAGAATAGCAGAATATTTTCAGATAATTAAAAGGCAGCACTGATTAGTGTTGCCTTTTTTGTTGTTATTATAACCTGTGCACAAATAACCACTTGCAAAACCGCTCAAATTGCTTTTCTTTGCGAAATTTTGTTTACATGCCTGATACTCAAAAACGTGAAGCTATACTCCTGCTTGAAGATGGAAATGTATTTCGTGGTGAAGCATTTGGAAAAATTGGTACCACTACCGGTGAAATCTGTTTTAATACCGGCATGACGGGTTACCAGGAAGTATTTACCGATCCCAGCTATTATGGGCAGGTAATTATAATGAATGCTGTACATGTTGGTAACTACGGTGTTAAAGCTGCGGATGTAGAGAGTAATTCAGTGAAGATCAGGGGACTGATAGCCCGCAATCTTGAGGAAAAGTACAGTCGTTTCCAGGCAGATAATTCCCTGCAGCAATATCTTGAGTCACAAAATATTGTTGCCATCCACCAGGTTGATACCCGCGCACTGGTGGCGCATATACGCACTGCAGGAGCAATGAACTGCATTATTTCATCCGAAATAACTGATGTAAATGAATTGAAAAAGCAATTGGATAAAGTGCCTTCAATGGATGGGCTTGAGTTGGCTTCAACCGTTTCTACAAAAGAAGTATATGAAGTAGGCAATCCCCATTCTCCTGTAAGAATTGCTGTATATGATTTTGGTGTAAAGAAAAATATATTGACAAGCCTTGCTGAAAGAGGAGCACATATAAGAGTATATCCTGCAAAAACGCCATTGAAAGAAACAGAAGATTTTAACCCACATGGTTATTTTATTTCAAATGGACCGGGCGACCCTGCCCCAATGGATTATGCTGTAAAGACAGTAAAGGAAATTCTGCAAAAAGATAAGCCATTGTTTGGTATCTGTCTTGGTCACCAGTTGCTGGCATTGGCGAATGATATTCCTACTTTTAAAATGCACCACGGTCACCGCGGACTGAATCACCCGGTAAAAAACCTGGTTACCGGCAGAAGCGAGATCACTACGCAAAATCATGGTTTTGGTGTAGATCCCGAAGCTGTAAGAAAATCTGACAAGGTTGAAATTACGCATGTGAACCTGAATGATGAGTCCATAGAAGGTATCCGCATAAAAGGTAAACCTGCATTCTCCGTACAGTATCACCCTGAGTCAACACCGGGCCCGCACGACAGCAGGTACCTGTTTGATGAGTTTATAGCAATGATGAAGAAGTAGGGGAGGGAGTTGGCAAAAATCCCGAACGCCCAACAAGCAGCTTTGTCTGTATGACGGAGCAACACGAATATATGCTCAACTTTTGTACTACTGCCCAACGGTTTTCTCTCCCGCCGAAACATACTTTTAGTGCAAGCTTCATGAGGCGGGTTCGAAATGACGGGGGAGGGTTTCCGTCCTTTCGACCGAGCAACACGGGCATTATCCTTTAATCACTCTTACGCGGGGGAGAAATCTGCCGGGCATTGGTGCTAATGCTCAACATTTGTACTACTACCCTACGGAACTGCCTACACGCAAGAGTTCTGGTGAATTACGCCGGGCAATAGCATTAACAATAAACATTTATTTATAAATTTGACAGCGGCTATGGACGACCGGACAACGGAATTTGGCCACATCGCCAAGCTGTACCGTAGGGTGTAAGGCGAGACAATAGTGAATAGGCAATAGCGAAACGTGAGAATATACAGTTGTTGATTGTAACCTGTAACTTGCAACCTGAAACCTGCAACTTGCAACCTGAAACCCGCAACCCACAAACCTCACCACTTTCAACTACTGAAAAATGAAAATAGCCATCATAAACGGACCTAATTTAAACCTGCTTGGCACAAGAGAACCAGGCATATACGGTAGCCAGACTTTTGAGCAATTCTTCTCAGCGCTGAAAAATAAATATCCCGGCATCAGCTTCAGCTATTTTCAAAGTAATGTAGAAGGAGAACTGATCAATGAACTGCAAAGGGTTGGGTTTGACTATGATGGTATTATTATGAATCCCGGTGGTTACACACACACATCAGTAGCTATTGGCGATGCCATAGCATCTATTAAAACGCCGGTAATAGAAGTGCATATTTCCAATGTGCATGCAAGAGAAGACTTCAGAAAGATATCTCATGTATCTGCTAAAAGCAGGGGTACTATAGCAGGATTAGGTTTGAAGGGATATGAACTGGCTGTGGAATTTTTTTATAAGGCGTAGGGAGAAAGGTGTAGGGTGTAAGGTAGAAGAACGGCACAACTACAAACCACAAACTACAAACCATAAATCCCCAACCCCCAACCCCAAACAACCTCACCTCCTTATCCAGCCCGCTTTATACACTACCAGTTTTTCTTCCATCACTGAAAACACTTTATGCTTTAGTTCAGGGAGGTCTTCAATGGTTAATCCTTCAACAGGAATCTCCTCTAAAAATACGGACCTGTTTTTTCCGGGATTAAGCGTTAATATTCCATTGTATGGCATCCTGTTATAGGTATCCAGGAATAAAACCGGTTTAATAGGGGTTTGCGTTTCTATAGCAATGCGGAAGGCGCCATCATAAAATGATTTAAGCGGTCTGCCGGTTTCATTAAATGTTCCTTCCGGGAAGATTAAGATAGATATACCTCTTTGCAGAACGCTGATCAATCTTTTTACACTGTTCGATCTGTCTGATGCATTATCCCGGTCTACGGTTACGATAGCATTTTTATAGATATAACCGAATACAGGCACTTTTGTCATTTCCACTTTACCTAATGGTCTTAACGCCTGCCTGAATGTTTTCACAATAACAGCAGCGTCAAGATAGGAGATATGGTTGGTCACAAATAGGTATGCCTTCTTTTTGTTGTGCGGTGTTTCATAATAATTTTTGTGGAATATGCCAACAAGCGGAAACCATATATCTGCCCATAGCATACAGAGCCGGTAAATAATGTTTCCGCTCAGTACAGGGTTTAAAAATGACGCGATGATTACAAGAGGGAAAATGACCAGCATTAAAATAATAAAAAGCAACAGTGCATACAGGTTATACAATAGCAGTAAAAATTTATACAGGAGTCGCTTCATTATATTTGTATAATGCGTTTATATTATTTACAGTCGCATTGCCATTCTTCATTTACATCAATAACGGTAATTACTACCATGCCGCGCTGCGAAGGTGCGAATATAATACGCACATGTTGATTATCGGCGGTGTAGCCTTCTAAAGCGTATTTGGGATCTGGTTTAGAATTTAACTGGCTTTTTTTATAATTGATTCTTCCGTTAAGCAGAATTTGTTTTACTTCATCTTCATCAATATGCCTGCAGCCCATGCGGCATCTGGCATGTTTAGTATAGATGATGGGCATGAGATTCCTGTTGAAGCCTTCATCATGAGTAACATTATTGTGCTGCTTTGTGGAGGGATAATATTGCCATACCAGGAGACCGATCACCAATAGCGCTATACCTGTAAGCAATCGTGAAACCTTCCTGTTCATATTGTATTATACAGATGTAAGAATACCTGCGAGTGAGCGCAATTCTGTTTGTTTATATTGCACAGACGCTTCTTCAAAGCATTTGGAAAACTCTTCGCATAAAAATTGTATGATGGCTTTGTTGGACATAGGTTTAAAAAACAAAGGGTTTTCCGGAACCGATATTTTTTTGAAATAATTATCTACATCTTTCTGAGTGTATATATGCCCGTTCATCGGGTCTATATAAAAATGAATACCTGTAGTTGTTTCTTTCTGCGGATTAAAATATTCATATGAAGTGTCGAAATATGCAAGCAGGTATTGACGTGGTATTTTAATTACCTTAACCGGTATATCAAGCATTTGGCAAAGCACCTGGTAAACAATACCATTAATAATCGAATTGCCTCTTTTGGTTTCAATAACCTTATTTAGTAAGAACTCTTCCTGGTGCTGGTAAGATATTTCTACACCTTTATATTTATGGTAGGTAAATAGAATACGGTTTAAAATGTTGATTTGTTCCAGTGCGGTTAAATAGCTGTTTAGCTCAAGCCATATATTGCGCCTGATCTTTTCTATTTCCTGGTAAACGTTGGTGTTTACAAGATCGGGGTATTGGTATCTCGACACGAGTAATGCACCGGCAATCAGGTCCTGTGAGCCCGATTTCGCAAATTCGGAAAAGTCCTGTTGCAAATCCTGGTAGTGCAGCCTGTGAATGAGCAGCTCAATTTTTTCCTGCACATTTTCGTCAGGAGTGTTTTCCCATAAATGCTCAAGATTGGGAATAATAAGTTTCCCATAGCTGATAATCCTGTCGCTAACGGTTTCAAACACATCTTTGTCAGGGTCATCTATCAGGGTCATTAAAGCCGATATTTCGCGGGTTTCTTCCATAAGATCTAAAGCTGTTAGTTATAAGACGAATGAAATCCGCTTTTATTGTAGCGGCATTACGCAAATAAATATCGCTTTCAGGAAGGAGATTACTGCTTTATTTTTTTCCACATAGGGTGGACAACTGCCGGTTTCAGGAGAACAGTATGTTAAAAACTTACATTTTGAAGGCAGCTATTATTTCTTTTTCGCTGTTTTCTTTGCTGCTTTTTTAGGTGCTCCCTTTTTTGAAACTTTCTTTTTTGCAGGTGCCTTCGGAACTTTTGCACCTTCCTCTCTTGCTTCAGAAAGCCCTATGGCTATAGCTTGTTTAGGATTGGTTACTTTTTTACCGCTTTTACCACTGCGCAATGTACCTTCTTTCATTTCTTCCATTGCTCTTTTTACTTTGCTTTGAGCTTTTTTTGAATACTTTGCCATAATACATGTTTTAACTGATACATATAAAAAGTTGTGCCATTAAAATACAGGTAGTGATCCGCGTAATAAAATACCGTTGGTTCCGATATTGTAGAATGCAATCCTCATATTGACGCAATACTTCACTTATCGGCAGTAATTTGCTTTTTAAGCCAGGCGTTAAGCCAGTTGATATTTTCAATGGCTGCTGCCGTGGCTGTATTGTTGAAGTAGATGAACACCTCTTTCAGTGCTTTGTGCCTGGTTAATTTATCTGCAATTGCTTTAATGAATTGCTCATCGTATTTTGAGTAATACAGTCTGGGCACACCATGAAACCTATAGTATGCAATTTTGTTATTAACAATAACATCATCCGGCAATGAAGGGTGGCTGATGCCGGAAAATACAATATGATGATTGCTTAATACTTTATATACATCGTTCTGCCACCAACCTGCATCGCGGAATTCAACCACTACATTTTTAAAGTCCCGCGGTAATGTTGTAATGATGAGTTGCAGCCGCTCATCTGTATAAGAAAATGAAGGTGGGAACTGAAATAGTATTAACCCTGATTTTTCCTGCAATCCATTCTGTACAATACTATAAAATTCGTCCAGTATAGTTTCGCAATCTTTCAATTGTTTATAATGTGTAACAAGGCGGGGTGCTTTTACACAAAAGCTGAAATTTTCCGGACTGGCATCATGCCACCTTCGCAGGTTTTCTACAGCCGGTATTTTATAAAAGGTTCCATTCAGCTCAATTGAATTATAATGAGCAGCATAGTATGCAAACCAGTTTTTCTGCGCCAGTCCTTTTGGGTAAAAGATATCCCTCCACTCCCTGTAATAAAATCCTGAACAGCCTGTATGCCACTTCATAACGGTAATATATACCGTATAAACAACAAAAATGCTGCCATGCAAATGCAATGGTTGCATGCAATAAAAAAAGGAAACAGCAGCCTGTTCCCTTTTGTATATTATGTATTATTTGGTTTAGTCTACTTTAGTGATCTTAAGCAGGTTTGTAGGCAAATGCAGGTGTATAGGTATGCTGCCGGTATTTACTACAGTGTCGCCTGTTTTAAGAAATCCTCTTCCTTTTAAAATCTGTATCATATCATATATGATCTGGTCAATATTTTCTTCTTCATCATAAAAAAAGGCACGAACACCCCAGCTAAGGCTCAACTGGTTTACAAGGCTTTTTTCTTTAGTAAAAATATATAAAGAAGATTTTGGTCTGTAGCTGCTCACCACCCATGCAGTATAACCGCTTTGTGTCATTGCAATTACGGCTTCGGCATTTACATCCCGTGCTATTTTACAGGCATTATAACAAATGGCATCACTATGGAAAGAAGGGGAGCGGGGTTGTGGTTTCAAATCATCCTCGCGGTTATAGTTATATTCTTTTCTTTCCACTTCAAGAATGATTTTGCGCATGGTTTCCACCACCAGCACAGGGTGTTGTCCTGTTGCTGTTTCACCGCTCAGCATCACTGCATCTGCGCCATCCAGAACGGCATTGGCAACATCGGTAATTTCGCTTCGGTTAGGTTTAATACGGTCAATCATGCTTTCCATCATCTGCGTAGCCACAATTACCGGCTTACCGCGATGGATGCACTTACGCACAATGTCCTTTTGTATTAATGGTACCTGCTCTACGGGGAGCTCTACACCCAAATCGCCACGGGCAACCATCACACCGTCAGATTCCAGGATAATTTCACGCAGATTAACAATCGCTTCAGGCATTTCTATTTTTGCCATCACCTTGCTCTTGCTCTTTTTTTCCTGCAATATGCTTTTTAAAATTTTAAGGTCATCAACCCTTCTTACAAAAGAAAGCGCTATCCAATCCACTTTGTGCTCAATCATAAAATCGAGGTCAGCCAAATCTTTAGGTGTTAAGGCAGGAAGCGATATTTTAGTGTCAGGCAGGTTTACTCCTTTTTTAGGAAGTAAAATACCCGGCATGGTAACTTCTACTTTTACATCGTTGCTTTTGGTAACATCTACGACCTTTACTTCTATCTTACCATCATCAATCAAAATTTTGTTACCAATTTCCACATCTTTTGCAAGGTCCGGATAAGATACATATATCTTCTCTTTTGTTCCAACACATTTTTCATTGGTAAAAGTGAGAATATCGCCGGGCTTCAGCGGCATTGAGCCACCCTCAATTTCTCCCACTCTTAATTTAGGTCCCTGTAAATCTCCAAGTATGGAAATATTATAAGGTTCGGTGGAGTTGATCTGGCGGATATGGTTGATGATCTTCAGTTTATCTGCATGATCGCCATGCGAAAAATTCAGACGGAATACGTTTACACCGGCTTTGGTAAGTTCCAGCAACTTTTCATATGTATCACAGGAAGGTCCAACCGTTGCAACAATTTTTGTGCGATGAAAAGCATGTTCAAGACCAGCTTGTTTATCCATGTCTTCATGCAGATATTTAGAAATGTTTTTCGACATATTATTTTTTTATATTAAAATCTGAAATCTTTAAAAGGGTTCGGAACGCATGTTTATGATGCCAGTATCTTCACAATTTTCAACCATTCAGGATCGATGGTTTGTGTTTCTTTTACTGCCTGGTCCAAGGGTGTATAATGCAATTGGTTATTTACAATACCGATCATGGTATTTACTTTGTCGCCCTGTATAAGCGTTTCAACAGCTGCATATCCAAGTCTGCTTGCAATCAACCTGTCGAGGCATGATGGCGCCCCTCCGCGTTGAATGTGACCGAGTATACACACTTTAATATCGGCGTTGGGTAATTTTTGTTTTACCAGTTTGGCTACCTCGTTTCCTCCGCCAAAGTCATCGCCTTCTGCAACCACCAAAAGGTTCACCAGCTTTTTTCTTTTTTCCTTTTCCTGTAATGAGCTGATGAGCTCTTCTATATCCGTTTTATGTTCGGGAATAAGTATATTTTCCGCACCGGTGGCAACACCGCTATGCAGTGCAATATAGCCGGAATCGCGCCCCATCACTTCTATTATAAACAGCCTGTCGTGGGCATCAGCGGTATCGCGTATTTTATCAATAGCTTCTACAGCGGTATTTACAGCGGTATCAAAACCAATGGTAAAATCAGTGCCGGCCATATCTTTATCTATGGTGCCGGGTAAACCTATACAGGGAATATCAAATTCTGAGGAAAATTTTTGCGCGCCACGAAAAGAGCCGTCGCCACCAATGACTACCAGCCCGTTAATACCTAATTTCTTTAAATTTTCATATGCTTTTTTTCTTCCTTCCGGCTCGAAAAATTCTTTGCAGCGGGCTGTTTTTAAAATGGTACCTCCCCGCTGAATAATATTGGCAACGCTGCGGTTTTCCATTTTATACATGTCGTTGTCAATCATACCCTGGTAGCCGCGTACAATACCAAATACCTCAAGCCCGTAATAATTACCTGTTCGTACTACTGCTCTTATTGCTGCATTCATGCCCGGTGCATCTCCGCCGGAAGTTAATACCCCGATTTTAGTAACTTTCTTTTTCATTCGTTTAAAACTTATCTCAAATGATTAAAAATCATTCAAAGGGCAATTGCAATTTTTGAAAATAACCTCTTTTTAAGAAGCGCCAAAAATACATAATTACAATCATTTCCCAATTTTAGATTATAGGTTTAATGATTTTGTAATTTGTGCCTTTTCGCATGTATATATGAGTAAAATAAAAGTAGTTATTACCGGGGCAAACGGATTATTAGGGCAGTATTTAATAAGAGATATGGCAAAAGCGGGTTTTGAGGTTTTTGCAACAAGTCGTGGCGCCGGCAGGCTGCCGGACTATGAGGAGGTGGATTATACCTATGCGTCTATTGACATCCGGGATAAGGAAGCTGTTCAGCAATACTTATTAACCGTAAAACCGGCAATTATTATTCATGCCGCAGCCATGGCCCAGCCGGATGCCTGCGAACTGAATAAAGATGAATGCAGGGATATTAATATTACCGCTACGGAAAATATTACAGGGGTTGCTGAAAAATTGGGCGCTCATTTAATATATGTATCAACTGATTTTGTTTTCAGTGGAGATAACGGACCTTACCGGGAAGATGATACACCCGCGCCGGTTAATTATTATGGTGAAAGTAAACTTGCTTCTGAAAAAATTATACAAAGCAGTAAAACAAGCTGGGCTATAGTACGTACTGTTCTGGTGTATGGAAATATTCTTTCCGGAACACGGAGCAATGTGGTAACCTGGGTTAAAGATAATCTTGAGAAAGGAAATCATATAAAAGTGGTGAACGACCAGGTAAGAACGCCTACTTATGTAGAAGATCTTTCCAGAGGCATAGTATTAATAGCGCAACAAAATGCTAAAGGTATTTTTAATATTTCAGGCAAAGAAGTATTTACACCTTATGAAATGGCTGTGCAGGTGGCAGATTACTTCGGGCTTGATAAATCATTGATGGAAAAAGTTACTGCCGATACGTTTACCCAACCTGCCCGCCGGCCATTGAAAACAGGCTTTATTATTGATAAAGCAGAAAAGGAATTGGGGTATAAACCTGTATCTTTTAAAGAAGGGATACAGAAAATGTTTGGCTGAATTTTACCCTTTGAATGATTGTTTTATATGCGAACCATCACAATAAGGTTTGTTGAGTGAATGCCCACAACGGCATAGCGCGGTTACTTTTGATTTTCGGGTTTCATTACCGGATCTGTCCTTGATAATAATATTGCCATATACGAGTAACGGACCATCGGGCATTACTTCAATTTTGGTATCGGTAGTTATATTACCGTCCTCTTGTTCTTTATTGTTATAGTAAAAACTTAAAGCACCGCTGGGGCATTGTTTCACCTGCGCTTCAATTTGTTTGCTGCTTCCTCCTTCCATATTGATCCAAGGGCGGATTTTGGGGTTAAAAACACCCGGCAATCCTGTAGCCTGTTTCCAGCATATGGTAGAATGTATGCAAACTGATGGTTGCCATACTATTGTTATTTCACCATTGCTGTATTTCTTGATGATGTTTTTTTCCATGCTTATAAAGTTAGAGAAATTATGGCTACTGAAATTATAACAACATTAGTTTTGTACGTCTTTTAATTCAAATGTTATTATGAATCACGCAGAATTATTATCTCCTGAGAATATACTACTCATTCTGTCAATGCTTTTTGTTGTGGCGCTTTTAACTATGCTCAGCAATAAGCTGAAAATATCTTATCCCATATTTTTGGTGATAGCCGGCTTAATTATAAGCCTTATACCAGGCATGCCGAATATGAGTATAGCGCCCGAACTTGTTTTTCTGATCTTTCTTCCTCCATTATTATATTCCGCTGCATGGAATACGGCATGGCATGAGTTCTGGAAAATGCGGCGGCCAATCAGCCTGCTTGCTTTTGGACTTGTAATATTCACTTCTTCATTGATAGCAATGGTATCGCATATTATGATCCCTGATTTTCCGCTGGCTTATGGTTTTTTATTGGGAGGAATAATTTCGCCACCGGATGCCATTGCGGCTACTTCTGTATTGCAGGGACTTCGAATACCCAAAAGAGTAGTTACTATACTGGAAGGTGAAAGCCTGATCAATGATGCATCGAGTCTTATCGTTTTCAGCTTTGCATTAACAGCTATTACAAAAGGAGATTTTGTTTTTCTTGATGCGGCTAAAAATTTCTTTTATGTGGTTTTGGTGGGCATATTAACAGGTGTGGCCATTGCCAATATACTGTATTTTCTTCATCGCTACCTGCCTACTACACCTGCTATTGATGCGTGCATTACGCTTATTTCTCCTTACATTATGTATATTGTTGGCGAACATTTTAAGGCCTCAGGCGTGCTTGCTGTAGTGAGCGGAGGATTATTTTTATCTTACCGCTCCCAGGATATATTCAGCTATGATTCCAGATTAAATGTGTACAGTTTGTGGGACACGATCACGTTTATGCTGAATGGGATTGTTTTTATTCTGATTGGACTGGAACTGCCTGTAATAGTTAAGGGATTAAATGGTCATTCCATACAGGAAGCTGTTTTTTATGCTGTAATCATCAGTATAGTTACTATTGTTGTGAGATTGGTATGGATTTTTCCCGGAGCTTATTTTCCACGGGTTTTATTTAAAAGCATACGAAAGAAAGAACCAGTGCCAGGCTGGCGTTCTGTGTTTCTTGTTGGATGGAGTGGTATGAGAGGTGTTGTTTCGTTAGCAGCAGCTTTATCTATACCACTGATGTTAGGAGGGCATTCCTTCCCGCATAGAAATCTTATTTTGTTTATCACTTTTGTAGTAATACTTTTTACACTTGTATTGCAGGGGTTAAGCCTGACGCCTATTGTCAGGTGGCTGAAAATAGAATCAAATGACCAGGAATCGCAAAAAGTGCAGGCAGTGGCATTGCGCATTCATCTGGCAGAATCTGTTCTGTCGTACATTGATACAAATTATTCGGAAGAAACCAATACAAACGAAACCTATAAGCGGGTGCGTGACCGTTATGAGCGCATGGTTGAAGTTGCCAAACGTAAGCTGGAAAAGGAAGAGGCTGATGAAGCGGAAACAAATTTTCTTCCAAAGTACCGGCAAATGCTTATTGAATTAGTACATATAAGAAGGCGGGAATTAAACCTGTTTCGTCATACCGGAGAATACAGTGAAGAGCTGATCCGCGAGAGAGAAAGAGAGCTTGACCTGGAGGAGGCCAGATTAGAAACATAGTGTCGTTTAATAAAGCGCTTTTAAATATTTAAACAGGTTCTGTCTGATAGAAGAACAGCCGGCGAAATATTTGCCGGCTGTGTGTAGGGTAAACAAGAAAATTAACGCAGTTAGCTTGCCGTAAGAACAAAAGTGTTTTGCACCACCTCTTTTTCGCCTGTAACATTTTCGTTTTCATCATATTCAGGTGATACAACAATGATTTGCATTTTTAACCTGCTTTCAGTGAGCTCTAATATTTTCATATAGCTGTATATGCTCCCTGTTTCGGTATATAGTCCATAAATTAAACGTAACGCGTTCTCTTTTTGCTGAAATGTGTTCCAGCCATATGAAAAAGCTAAAACATAATCGTCGTCTTTTGTCATTTTCATTAAGAAAGTGCCTGCAGTAGAAAAGAAAAAATTTACTTCACCTGTTTCAATGCCCCAATTATTATATACGGTAGCGCCGTCTTCTTCTGTAGTCAGTGTCCAGTATTTAAGAATAGATTTTTTATTGTTGTCTATGGTAATATTAGAAACTTTTGCCGCTTTGACTGTCAAAGGAATATCATAATAAGAGCAATTAAAGCTTATTGAATCGCCGGCAACTTTTAAATCGGATATAGTACCAAATTTTTTTAGCTCAAATGAGGAGCTGTCTTTGATGCTGAATTTATCAGTAAAAGCAGAATAGTAATTAAAGGTGAGTATATAACTGCTGTCATTAAAAAATTCTACGGATGTGATATAGCCAATATCCTGCACTTTTTTTGAAGGCTGTAATAATGTTCCGCTACCCGAAGGCTTGCTGATCCTTGCCGGAAGTTCAATATCTGCAATCCATTTTCCCTGTACTTTTTCGAACAATGTAGGTTCGGGAGCTGAAGGTGATGGATTATCATCTTTTTTACAGGAAAAGAAAAAGCTTAAAGAAAACAATAAAATAAGATAGCGGATTTCAAAACGAAATTTCATGAAAAAGGGTTTAGTATTAAAAATGTTTACCCGGTTATGAATATATACGGGCAGCAAATGAACGGTGATTTATAATGCGAATTGTGTATGCTGTCAATACTTCGTTTAACCATTTATGCGAGTGAGTGTATGTACTTAGTCATTGATAGCTGTAATCCGATAACTGTTAACAGATGTCAATCGCTCCCGGTTCAACTTATTGTTGAGCAAAACATGTTTTTCTTTTGTACTAGCAGAAACAACATTACTGCGTTGTACATGGATCTGCATAAAGAACCGGAAATATAATTGATGGGTGCATTTCAGGCCTCCGTGCTGAAAGTGGGCGGTGAAGCGCCGCCCATTGCGCACTCCATGGTTGGCGACAAACTTAAAGTATGTACATTAAAAAACTACGTTGGTAGATTGTTTACATCTGAAAATACATTTTACCAAACCAGTAACAATCCCTTTTAGTTATTTCATCGTATAAACAAACATGTTAATGAAATGCCGCTTTATACACTATATCAGTGTACTTATATTTTTTGTTTGTGCATCAGGATTGAAGGCGCAGGACCATTGCGCTACCATGCCCAGGCTTGATTCTTTGTTTGAAAATAACAGCTCATTCCGGAAAAAATTTGAACAAAACCGTGATAATTTCAACCTGCGTTTGCAGCAGAGGAACGCCGCATCCCAAAGAGAAGGCGATGCTGAAATAACCTATACCATACCGGTAGTTTTCCATATTGTATTGAGTGATCCTTCTGCTGTTACTGATGCCCAGGTTCAGGCACAGCTTGAAAAGCTGAACAATGCATTTTCAGGAACCGATGCAGACAGTTCTTCTGTTCCTTCATGGTTTAAACCCTTGTTTGCAAAATCCAGGATAAGGTTTTGCCTTGCACAACGTACGCCTGATGGCGCTCCTTCAACCGGTATTACCAGGACAACAACCTCAGCAACTTCATTTACTTATGATGATAAAGTAAAGTATATAAGTTCAGGAGGAAAAGACAGCTGGGATCCAGATAGCTATTACAACGTATGGATATGCAGGTTGAATAATAGTCTTTTAGGTTATGCCACATTTCCGGAAGATGGGGATGCAGACGCGCAGGGTGTAGTGATTGATTACAGATCGCTGCCCGGAGGAAGCTATACCAATTATAATACCGGTAAAACATTATGTCACGAAACAGGGCATTATTTTAACCTCTATCATATTTGGGGAGATGATGATGGTGCCTGTACCGGCACTGATTATGTGGATGACACACCCAACCAGGCTAATTCAAGTACCGGTTGCAGCTCGGGTATTAAAACAGATCGCTGTACTTCAGGCGGTAATGGAATAATGTACCAGAATTATATGGATTACAGTTATGATGCCTGCCTCATCATGTTTACTACAGAGCAGGTTGAAAGAATGGAATCGGCGCTATTGACCTATCGCTCATCTTTATTAAACTCAGAGGGATGCATACCTGTAAGTTTATATGATTATGATGCGGCATTGACAGGATTATATGAACCAGACCAGCGTTTATGCTCTCCTTCATATTCCCCTTTAATAAGCATAAGAAACAAAGGCAGTGAAACATTAACTGCGTTAAATATTTCGGTTATACTTAACGGTGAGGTAAAAGATATATACAACTGGACGGGCAATCTTGCTTCATGGGATACCACCTCAATACGCTTACCACAGTATCCAATTGAGCAGGGTGATTATACATTATTAATAAAGCTGTCTATGCCTAACGGCAAGGCGGATGAGGATACTGCAAATGACATTTTATCAAAAGCAATATTATATTATACACCTGTTACCAATATTGAAGAAAGCTTTGAAGGTGATGGCACTTTGCCGCAGGGATGGGATATATTAACCAATGAGAACATCAAAGGCTGGCAAAAATCGGGCGGTGTTGCAAGTACGGGCAAAACAAGCATGCAGAAAACAATGGATGCCTATGGCAGCGGGCAGAAGGCTTTACTACATTTGCCTGAAACATATTTTTCCGGTGTGGATTCCGCATACCTTACTTTTAATATAGCGGCTGCACCTGCGGTGAGTACTGTTGTGCAATCGCCTGTTGATACTTTGGAAGTATTGCTGAGCCAGAACTGTGGCGTAACCTATCAATCCCTGTATAAACAATACGGTGCTTCGCTGTATACAAAAAATACAGTTGTGGCTGGTTTCAATTCCTCAATTACTGAATGGCGTAAAGACACTGTAAATCTTCTTGGTTATATCGATAAAGGCAATGTGTTGCTTGCTTTTCGTATCAGCAATTACAATCAAAGCAATATTTACATTGATGATGTAAATGTGTTTACTGTTACGGTTAATCCTAACCTAAAAGCAAAAGGGTTTATGGTAACACCTAACCCTACTGCCGGCATAGTATATGTGCAATTTTACCCGGCTCCGGAAAAATTGCAGGCAATACAGGTTTACACTGTTACCGGGCAACTCATCCGGAATATAAATACTTCAGGTGCTGCGCTTAATCTTTATACCATTGATCTTACAGCACAGCCGCCGGGCATGTATATTGTAAGAGCGGTATTTAAAGACAGGGTAGAGGTTAAAAAGATAATCAGGAAATAAAAAGTTTTTTCTGTATAGGATCCCTATGAAGCATTGGCCTCTGGTATTTTTTGTAATTCATCTATTACACGAAGAATTTCATCAAAATTTCTTCCGGTTGATGCAGGATAGGTAAGTGTGAGCCTTATTTTTTTATCAGGGTCAATAATAAAAACAGAACGAACAGTTGCAGTGGATGATGCATTGGGATGAATCATATCATATAACCCGGCTACTTTTCTGTCCTGGTCGGCTATTAAAGGAAAATCAATTTCAGTTTGCGAAAGCCTGTTGATATCATTTGCCCAGCCGTAATGATCCTCAATATTGTCAACGCTTACTACCAATACTTTTACATTCCTGCTTTTAAATGCATTGCTTAACTGTGCTGTTCTCCCGATTTCTGTTGTGCAAACAGGCGTATAATCGGCAGGGTGGGAGAGCAGTACCCCCCAACTGTTACCGAGGTATTGATGGAAATTAATAATGCCTTCTGTGGTTACAGCTTTAAAATCAGGAGCCGTATCTCCTAAAAATAAACTCATATTATCGATGTTTTTGAGGATGAATATTTACCAGTTATTTTTTTGTGTATCATTGGTGCGTTCCGGAACATCAGCCTTATTGTGGCGCCAGTTACTATCGTAAGAAACAAATAGTGCAAGCCACATACTCCTTGCAACACGCATGATGATGGGTTGTAGCGCTACTAACAGAATAGCATTAATAATTATCCAGTATAAGAAGCGATAATCATTAATACTCATTCCTACTGTTAATGCATACACCACAAATGAAAAAACGCTTACAGCAATCGAGATAGCGTAACTGCTGTAGCCAGATCCATAGTAAAATCCAACTTCCAGGTTAAAAGCCTGCCCGCATACAGGGCATGTTTCATGCATCTGCATGGTATGCTTTAAATGATAAGGATTTTTATCAACAAACATGTTCCCCTGCCTGCACCTTGGGCATTTGCATTTTGCAATACTCATTATTGCCGGCATAGGCTTTTCTGCAGAAGATTTTACTCCTGTTATTTCTATTAGGTCCATATAAATTATTTTTTTATGTCGAATTGTTTCCTGAATGCTTCCGGTGTATATCCTGAATATTTTTTAAAGAAGCGACTGAAATAAGAGTTATCCTGGAAATTTAATTCGTATGCTATTTCAGCAGCTGTAATATTTACATTTGTAAGTAATCGTTTGGCTTCAAGCAGTACCCGTTCCCTTATTAATTCACCAGCGGTTTTGCCTATTAAGTCCTGGCACAGCGCATTAAGATGGTTTGGGGTTACATACAATAATTCTGCATATTGCTTTGGAAGCCTCATGTATTTGTAATTATCTTCTATCAGTTTTCTGAGGTTACGCAGCAACATCATTTTTTGCTGTGGTATTGATTTGTTTAATAACACCGGTGTTTTCTCTTCCAGCAGTATAAACAATTGCAGAAGCAATATTCTTATTTTGTCCATATCTCTCTGTTCACGTGTTTCCTTTGCTGTGCTGATGATTGATTCAAACAATCCTGTCACTGTGTCTTTTGAAGATGAAGGAATTTGAATGATTCCTTCATTGCTTATACCACTGAAAAATGAAAATCTTTCAATGTAATGAGGGTTTAACAGGAAAGATTTAAAGAACCGATCTGAAAAATTAATGATATAACCATCCGTAGTTCCTGTAAAATGCCAGCTATGTACCTGCCCCGGAACCATACAATATAATTGCAAAGCTTTTACCGGGTATGTATGAAAATCTATTGTATGCTCCCCTTTTCCTTTTGTGAAAAGCACAAGATGAAAAAAGGAATGGCGATGAGGAGAATGCAGGTGGCTATAATGCTTTTCCAGGTAATCTGAAAAGCGATCAGCAAGAAAATCATCCTGTACCCCATGTTCATCCTGAAGGCTGCAGATATCGTATACAGGAATTTTTTCTTTTGTCATAACTCACTCATTCGTTATGCAAAGGTATGTTTGATGGCTGTTGAATAAGTGATACAATTTATGGAATGAATGGTACTTTTTACTGATTGATGATTTAGAAGTATATCATCCGGCAGAGACATAGAGGCAGGATAATTGGGTGCATTCCAAATTTTACGCCATTTGTTCCACTCTTAGAGAGGGGGAAAGGAGTGAGAATAAACTGATATTCAGCTAAAATCTGGAATGCCCCAGGATGATCCGGAGTAACAATATATGTTTTATAAATTGCTTTAATGTACGGGTTAGTGATCCCCCGTTTTTTATTATAATAAATTATTACCGTTTATTTCCTTACGCCTGTATTCCCGCCTCCATCTAATGTAAGATCAATAGGTTTATTGGTTCTCCATGCGCCTCTTGTAAAATCCGGAATTTCAACAGAAGAAGATTTTTTAGCTATTGACGCGCCGCTTAACGGAAGTATGCAACTCCACGCCGCCGCATCGTATACATCCTGATCAAGCGGTAAGCCATTGCGCAGGCAATCAATCAGGCGCCAGTCCATAATAAAATCCATACCGCCATGCCCGCCAACTTCTTTGGCTATACTACCTATATGTTTCACAATTGGGGGAGTGTACTTTTCATATAATGCGTCAAGCTCCTCTTTTTTAACCCATGCATGACCAAATGCTATACGCTCAGGGTCAGGGTATTTTTGTGCAATGCCTTTTGTGCCGCTCAGCAAATGAATGCGTGAATAAGGACGAAGCGTTGATACATCATGCTGCAGCATCATTGTTTTACCTTTATTGGTACGTATAACGGTAGTGTTAAGGTTACCGCGGTAAGGTTTATCAACAAATTCAGCAAAGAAATCATCTTTCGCTGCCATTTCTTTGGCAAGATTATTCAGTGTAAAATCGTTGGTGCTCATGCTGGTCATATAATCCATCTTGTCACCACGGTTTATATTCAGGCACTGTGAAATGGGACCAAGCCCGTGTGTAGGGTATAGGTTACCGTTATGTTTATAGTTTTCTTTGAGCCTCCACATATCGGCATAAGCCTTTTTGTTAAACAGCCAACCTTTACTCAGATCGTGCAGGTAAGCACCTTCTGCATGGATCAGCTCGCCGAACAAACCGTTGCGGGCCATATTCAGGGTGAGCAATTCAAAAAAATCGTAGCAACAGTTTTCAAGCATCATCATATGCTTCTTTGTTGCTTCAGAAGTTTCCACCAATTGCCAGCATTCATCAATGGTTAAGCCGGCATTCACTTCGGTAGCTGCATGTTTGCCGTTTTTCATCGCGTAAATAGCAATAGGCGCATGCAGGCTCCAGGGAGTAGGTGTATATATTAAATCCACATCCTTACTCTCACATAATGCTTTCCAGCCTTCTTCACCACTATATTCTTTGGCTTTTGGTCTGCCTCTTTTTTCTAATGTTTTTTGAGCCGCAGTAACCCTGTCAGGATATTTATCACAAAGCGCTGTTATTTCCAGCCCGTCAATATAGCTTAAGCGGCCTACAGCATCACCTCCTCTCATACCTAAACCAATAACACCCACACGAACAACATCCAGTTTTGGCGCAGCATAGCCGCACATATTGAAGCGTTGTTTACTTTTTTCAAAATCCTTCGATCTGGCGATTTGCTCATCGGTAGCAGCACCAAATGCGTTAGCAAGCGATGGAGCTGTCGCAACTGCCCCGGCACCCAAAGAAATATTGCGGATAAATTTCCTGCGGTTCGTACTCATACTGGTTTTTTTAATGATTGATGCAAGTTCTGTAAAATAATTGTTATGCAAAGCCCATTGCTAAAATAGCACAAACGTTTGCCTGAATTGTAGTGTTAATTTATATTTAGATTTACCTGTCTTCAAAAAAGTTGATAATGAAAGGTTATATGATTGTTTTATTGATGAATGCTTTTATTATGCATGCAGCCGCTTTGCCTGCTCCTTTTGATCATAGCGATACTACTATATCTGTACCTGCAGGAGGTAATACATGGTGCATACAGTGTGATGAAGATAACAATCTTATCAGCAATAAAGGAATACAGCACTGGACGCAGCAGGAAACAGGTTTTGAAACTTATATAAGAGTAAATAAAACCGGCAGCCTGAAAATAGGAATAAATGCAAAAACAGATAAGGCAAGTGTTTTGCGCTTAAGCGTTGCCGGTAGTAGTAAAAATATAACGGTAAAAGGAACAGCCTTTAAGGTTTATGATGCGGGAACATTTGAAATAAAGGATACCGGTTATATTAAAATTGCTGTAAGCGGCAAGCAAAAGAAAGGAGCATATTTTGCGGATATATCGGCATTTGAATTAAGCGGTACTGCTATCAATGAGCATACAACTTTTGTAAAAAACAATGAGGGAAATTTTTTTTACTGGGGCAGGAGGGGACCTTCAGTGCATCTGAATTATCCTTTTGCAGACAGCATAAAAGCTGAGTGGTTTTATAATGAAATTACCGTTCCTGAAAACCAGGATGTGGTAGGTTCTTACTATATGGCCAATGGTTTTGGTGAGGGATATTTTGGTATACAGGTGAATTCAGCATCAGAGCGGAGAATATTGTTTTCGGTATGGAGCCCATTTTCAACGGATGATCCCAAAAGCATTCCGCAGGATATGCGCATAACCCTGCTAAAAAAAGGTGAGGGGGTGCATACCGGTGAGTTTGGTAATGAAGGTTCGGGCGGGCAGAGCTATTTGCGTTATAACTGGAAGGCGGGCGTAACATATAAATTTTTACTTCGCGGACAGCCTGACAGAAACGGGAGCACCATTTACACTGCTTATTTTTTTGCTCCGGAAAGGGGAGAATGGTTATTGATCGCTTCTTTTAAACGACCCAAAACAAATACTTACCTCAGGAGGTTTCATTCATTCCTGGAGAACTTTATACCTGAGCAGGGCAATAAAACAAGAGAAGTATTATTCGGAAATCAGTGGGTGTGTGATGAAAGGGGCACTTGGTTTGAACTGGTAAATGCCGTGTTTACTTATGATAATACTGCAGCTAAAAAGTACCGGATGGATTATGCAGGCGGAGTTGAAAACGGGAGATTCTATTTAAAAAATTGTGGCTTTTTTGCCGGATTTACTCCCTATAAATCTTTGTTTTTGCGCAAAGCAAATATGCAGATCCCGGGTGTTGATTTTAAAACGCTGCCTTAAGCTCAGGAAGCTAAAAACTCGATCATGTCATTACCAAGACGGGGGCGTTTTTCAAAAGTATATACCACACTCTGCCCGTTGGTTATGTTTAAATTGAAGAAATACTTTCCACTGTTAAGGTGAGCTACTCTTAATTGCACTTCAAAGCCATTGAATTTGCCTTTTCTGCATACTTTTTTTTCAGTATCTGTAATGCTGTATTCAAAAACCGGGTTGGTAACATCTTCTTTTTCTTTAATGCGGAGATGGAGTAGTTCCATTACTACGGAAGGAAATTCAACTTCTAAAGCTTTTAAACTGCCCATGATACTTTGTTTATAAGTTATAGTAGATCACATAATTGGTATAACTGAAAATCTTTGTAAATAGTATAGCAAATTGAAAAAAATAGATAAAACACGAGGTCTAAATCAAAATTTTGCAAATGGTAAGCGGTGGGCAGGTGATTTTTTTTAATACCCTTAAAAAAGACAGACAAAAGGTCCGGGTTATTTGAGTTAAAAAGCAGCATTTGCATAGAAAAATCATACAATATGATTAAAAAAAAGCATTATGGCAAGGTCATTGCATTAGTAATTAAAACCATTTGCTATGAATGACATTAATATACAGCCTGCGGCGATAAAAACAACGGTGAAGGTAGATCAGGGTGTAGATGCTGTGAAAGAAACGATTAATGGCATCCTGGAAAATGATCCCAATATTTCCGGCACACCTATCCAGCACATTTCCGGTAATTCGTTTGTACTTGGCTGGGTGAAATCTTTCCAGATCATCATGATTTCGGTTACACTCCGCAAAGAAACTGAAAACCTCACAACCATAAGCCTTGAAGCCATAAAGCCTGAGGCTGACAGTAAATCAAGCCGTATTGTTCAGGAAGGCTTTTATGATTTTTTGTCTTTTTTGAAGACAACACTTGTACCTCAAAATATTCATCCCACAGATGGTGCCGCTTATGCCCAGGATAATACCAATACCGGGCTGTGGAAATGGATTTTTTTCATACTGCTTGCTACATTTATGACATGGTATTTCTACCAGCATTAAGCTTCTCTTCTCTTTATCCCTCCTGCATTCCTTCTCTTATAAATCCTTTTTTATACCAAGCCTGTAAATAAAAACGGCTGCACGCTGAATAAGCAGCGGGTATTGTTTTGTATTCATGGTTTCCCCGGGGGCATGTGAACCTGTTCCTGATGGTCCTAATCCGTCAATGCAGGGAATAAAATCTGCAATAAAGGAAATATCGCCTGCGCCGCGTTCCATCGGATCATTCTCCAATACCGCACCCAATCCCATATCTGCGTTTACTTTGTTGATCTCTAAAAAGAGTTTTTTGTTGCCCTCTTTCGGTCCCATAGATGGTATGCCATCATTGAATACTATTTCAGCACTTGTGCCATTGAGATTATTATTCATTACAATATTCCTCATTAATGTGCGTACTTCAGCGCGTTGCTTTTCTCCTAAAAACCTAACATCACCCATAACCGTAGTTTTAGAGGCAATAATATTATCCTTGCCATATACTTTTACGTTATCCACAGAATCAATAACCGTTGTGCCTCCTGCAAATACACCGGGATTAAATGTCAAATATGGTATTGCGCTCAACCCTGTGCGGAAAGAATCCACAATGCGCACCGCTTCGTATATAGCGCCAAAGCCTGCTTTTTCACTGAACACACCTGAGGAATGTGCCTGTTTGCCATATACAAATAATCTCCAGTTATCAGCGCCGCGTCTTGTGGTGGTTACTTTATTGATCTGCCCGCCTTCAAAACTCAGTGCTACATCATGTTGTTTTGCTTTTTCAATCACATCTGCTCTTGTAACTACAGAAGGCATACCACCAATTTCTTCATCGCCGGTAAGGTATACAGTTATATTGGCATCTTTCAATGCACCTGCCTGGTGCATGGCCTCTAATGCAGCTAATACAAGTACAGCGCCGCCTTTATCATCAAGGATACCTTGTCCTGTTGCCGTAGAATCATTTATAATCCTGAATGGATTTGATGGCATATCAGGCTCAAAAACCGTATCCAGGTGAGCAAGCATCAATATCTTTTTTCCTTTTCCTCCTTTTTTGGTAGCAACTAAATGTCCTGCGGTTTTTATTGAGTCCGGCATTTTTATCCACTCTGCAACAAATCCTATTTTTTCAAAAGCAGTTCTTAATATTTCACCACTTGCTCTTACACCTGCTACATTCATAGTCCCGCTGTTGATATTCACGATCTCTTCAAGCGTTTTAAATGTTTGCGGGAGTTGTTTATTAACTGCATCAAGGATTTTCTTTTCGGTTGCGCTGAGCTTTTGCGCTGAGACATTTAACCCGGTACAGATAAATACCAGTAATAGCATTTTCTTCATGTTGATTTTTTAAGTGCATCGTAATTTACTCAGAAATCACCAGGTGTTGAAGTGTAATTTTTTTACTGATGTTAGTGTGCAATGAAATGCACCCTACGATCTGATGTTATCATTTTGCTGCGTATCTTTGGGTAATTCTATTTCTTCTGCAATAATATTTTGTCATGGATGTAGAAACATTATCCCGGGTACAATTCGCACTTACTATTTCCTTTCATTATATCTATCCTCCATTAAGTATTGGCCTTGGTTTGGTAATGGTGTTGTTTGAAGGTATATACCTGAAAACAGGGAATAAGCTATTTGAAACCATGACCAGGTTCTATACAAAAATATTCGCATTGATATTTGGTATAGGAGTGGCTACAGGTATAGTAATGGAATTTGAATTCGGAACCAACTGGGCAGTATACTCGAAGTATGTTGGCGATATTTTTGGGAGTGCACTTGCTGCTGAAGGTATTTTCGCTTTTGCCCTGGAGTCTGGTTTTTTAGGCATACTATTATTCGGTTGGAACAGGGTGAGCAAAGGCGTACATTTTTTTGCTACGGTAATGGTAACACTTGGTTCCATGTTTTCGGCTATATGGATTGTTGTGGCAAACTCCTGGCAGCAAACACCTGCGGGTTACCATATAGTTGGAGAGGGCTTGGATGCCAGGGCGGAGATCACTGATTTCTGGGCAATGGTATTTAATCCTTCATCTGTTGACAGGATATTACATGTATGGGTAGGCGCTTTTATTGCAGGTGCATTTCTTGTGCTCAGCATAAGTGCTTATTATATCATAAAGAAAAGATATGTTGAGTTTGCGGTTAAATCTTTCAAACCTGCATTTTGGGTGTTTGCTGTTTCTTCGATGCTCCAGTTATTCATTGGTCACCGTTCTGCAGATATAGTTGCGGTATACCAACCTGCAAAGCTGGCGGCAATGGAAGGACATTTTGATACACTTGCCAAAGCGGATATGTATGTGGTAGGTTATGTTGATAAAAAAAATGAAACAACTTCAGGTATAAAAATACCCGGCGGCTTAAGCTTTCTTGTGCACCAGGACTTTGATGCACCTGTAAAAGGTTTAAAAAGTTTTAAACCGGAAGATCGCCCGAATTCTCCCAATACTGTTTTTCAAACCTACCACCTGATGATCACCATTGGTATGTTTTTTATTGCTTTATCATTATATGCAGGTTATCTTTTATGGAAAGGAACGCTGTTTGATAAAAAATGGATGATGTATGTTTTTTTATGGGGTGTTTTATTGCCACAGTTAGCTAACCAGGCAGGATGGTTTGCCGCAGAAACCGGCCGGCAACCCTGGGTAGTATATGGGCTGTTGCGTACTTCTGATGCATTATCGAAAGCGGTTACTGCAAACCAGGTGATGTTTTCGCTGATCATGTTTACAGTGGTGTATATACTGTTATTTTCGCTTTTTGTGTTTTTACTAAACAGGAAAATACAACATGGCCCATTTTATAAAGCTGGAGATGATGACAAAGATGAAGAGCACAGCCCGCTGCATAAAGCTATGGCTGACGAGTTTGGAAAATAACATGGCAGGAAAATTTCAAATTTAAAATATCAAATCTCCAATTTGATTATGGCTACTTTTTTAGGTATAGATTATCCCACTTTATGGTTTTTAGTGATCGGCGCGGTATTTACCGGTTATGCAATATTGGATGGATTTGATTTAGGTGCAGGCGCTTTGCACCTTTTCTTCAATAAAGAACAGAGCAGAAGAATAGCACTGAATGCCATCGGGCCTATATGGGATGGTAATGAAGTATGGCTGGTAATTGGAGGCGGTGCCTTATTTGCAGGGTTTCCTAAAGTATATGCTTCGGTGTTCTCCGCGTTTTATGTGCCGTTCATGCTGTTTTTATGCATGCTGATTTTTCGTGCGGTATCTATTGAATTCAGGAGTAAAGAACCAATGCTGTGGTGGCGCAGAATGTGGGATATCAGCTATTCGGTATCAAGTACCATTATTGCTTTTTTACTTGGTGTTGTGTTAGGAAATATTTTATTAGGCATACCTATAGACGCCGAAGGAAATTTTACCGGCACCTTATTGTATTTTCTGAACCCATATTCGGTAATGGTTGGTATAACAACCGTTGCATTGTTTATGATGCATGGCGCGATATACCTTGTGATGAAAACAGAGAACCGGCTGTATGCAAAGCTTACCGTATTGGTAAAGAATACAACCATCTTTTTCGCTATATGCATATTGCTTCTTAGTTTTTATACGCTGTTATATGTACCACACCTCAGGCATACTATTGAAGCAAATCCCTGGATGTTTGTAATACCTGTGTTGATGGTATTGAGTATAGCGAACATTACCCGGCAGATCACCAAAAGAAAATACCGTTACGCGTTTATTTCATCTGCTGTTGCTATAGGTTTATTATTGATCATCGTTGCGGTAGAGTTATATCCGAATATGGTTTTATCAACTGCTGATCCCAGTTATCATTTGACAGTGTATAATGCCTCAGCCTCAGAAAAATCGCTTGGCATCATGCTTACTTTTGCTGCTATTGGCGTGCCGATAGTGCTCACCTATACTACATTTGTTTTCTGGACTTTTAAGGGAAAAGTGAAGCTGGAAGAAGGGAGTTATTGATTAAAAACAAAAAGCCGGTAATGTACCGGCTCTGTTATCCAATAATTATGCTTGTGTTTTTGAGTAGGTGTTATACTCTGGCTTAGCAAGGATTGAACAATCCCGGTGGTTTTTTAGGGTTGACCACCTAACAACCTTTTGATCCTTATCCTAATTTTTTGTTCTCGTGTTGATGATGTAAAGATGCGGCGATTTTATGCGGATCGGAACTTTATTCGGTAGTAGTATCTACTTATTCGATTTTGAGTGTTTTATTGACGATAAGTGTTTTTGCTTAGGAGTAATTGATGTTAAAGACAGCCACTGGCTGATTAATTGTACGCTTTAGTGCCGGTTGTAAACCTGGCTGCAACCCTGACAGCAGATAGTAAAATAAAAAAAGCCAGTCTTTCGACCGGCTATCTTCCCAGTGAAACCAGTGGGGCTTAGGGATAAAAAGTTTGCCCATGACCTGGCTGTCTATTCTGTGACCTGTGTGCAGGTTGTACCTGTTACAACCTGTGATCTTGATCCTGTATCCTAATCTTTTTATTTCTCGTTGTTGTGTTGATGATGTAAAGATGCTGCGGATTTACCCGCTTTGAAACTTTATTCGCCGGCAGTATTTCTTTGTTCGATTTTCAGGAGTTTTTGCCGGATAAGTGTTATTGCTTACAGAAGCTGTTGATGTTTGGTAAAGGGCGGTGAGCTGTGAGCAGTCAGCTATCAGCGGTCAGCAATGAGCAATCGGCACAGGTTGCCATGGTACTGATAGTATTATGGCTGAGGGACTGAGCAGTTTTTTACCAGGCATCTTGTGGCGGATGAAGTAAACTCCTATAATGAACCTTAGATTGTTTGCCGCACAATGACGATTAAGTATTTGAGCAACCACACACCTGCTTTAATGCTGATAGCAGCATTAAAATCACTCCTACTTCAGAATGCTCATAGCTCACCGCCCTCAACTCATTTCACCATAATCCTCACCCCTTCCGAATGCGAAATAAACTCGGGTGCATACATGCATTGTATAGTTGCAACACCTGAAGAAAAATTTCCTTCATGGGTTACAAAAAGCGGGTATTCAAAAACGTAAGTACCTTTTGATAACCAGTTGAAGAAGAAATTGGTTGATGCGTCTTTTGTGCTTTCGTAATAACCCAGGCCTCCCTGCCATTTGTAGGAGCTTAATACATTCACCGGCTCTGTTCCTGCTGCTCTCATGTCTTTCATATGCACATACTCCATATCGCGGTCTGCACGCAATGCTATACGAACAATTAATTTATCGCCAACTTTAAGATGGGCATTATTATTTACAGGCTCCAGCACCGGTCCGCGGTCTGTATGCTTCTGTATGAATAATTGCTTCTTTAATTGCAAAGGCATTGTTTCTCCGGAGGGCGGTGTGATCTTGTCAAGGTCTTCAAAGTATTGCCAGTATACCGCACCCCAAGTCCCTGATGTTTGTTTGGCGGAAGAGCTAACCACCACTTTTATATTGCCCATTTCAGGTTTAATATCTGCTGCAGGAATACTTGTTTTGAAATAGCCTGTACCGGCTTCACTATTGCCGGTATTGGATACGGTTGTTTTTCCCAGCGTAACAGATACCTGCGGTTCATTTGCCAGCCAGTCGCTGCCCTGCAGGAGCAAAGCATAACAAGCTTCGGCGGTTGCTTTTGTATTGCCCCAATGCTGCGTTTGCTTTTGTTTCAGCAACCAAAGCTTCATATCATTTACCGCCTGGCTGTCTTTTGTTATTTCACCGAATGCTTCAATCAATAATGATTGTGTTTCTACAGGCGCCTGGTACCAGTAATATCCGCTGCGGATATCCTTCCAGTACATACCCATTTCTTCATGTGTAACCGCGTTTTCTTTTAATGAAGCAATGATTGCATTCGCTGTTTTTGTATCGCCGTTTCTGAATAGAGCCAGCGCTATCATACCCTGCATATATCTGCTTTGTTTAAGCCAGTATTTTTTTGCCTGTTCTGTGTAGTAATTGTATGCTGTAGCAGCAGTGGCTGTTACTTTGTTGTCCGTATAGAAACTCCGCATATACAAATATTGAATGGCTGCATTACTCAGCTGGTTTTCTTTAAGCTTTGCTTTTGTTTTAACAAGCTGCTCATATTCCTCCTTTATCCTGTTGTCGGTATATACTAATGCCCGTGATACTATATCCTTCCACTCAGTCATACTTCCTGCTGGCAATGCATGTAATTTTTGAAGATGCCCGATACCTGTTATAATATACTGTGTAATAAAACGATCATCTCTTCCGCCCTTAAACCATACAAAGCCACCGTTGGGGGCCTGCATATCTTTCAGCTTATTAAAGTTGGACGTTGCTTCATTGCTCATGCGTACCATATCAAAAAGCAGGGCGATATTTTTCTTTTGTTCTGTTTCATTTTTTGCCTGTATCAGCCAGGGCGTTTCCTGCAATAGAACACTTTTTAATTCTTCATTTTTTTCAAGTGCGGAAACCAATCCTTTGTTGCTCGCTGAATCAGTAAGCCATTTGCTGAATACGGCTTTTATTCGGGGTGAACTGTTCGCAATATTGGTTGCCAGTATATTGGCATAATACCGGTTAAAGGTTTGTTCCGCACATTCATAGGGAAATTCAGCAAGATAAGGAAGCGCCTGCACTGCATACCATGCAGGGTTTGAAGTATACTCAATCGTTAGCCCGAAATTTTTTTGCGAATTGCTTATGCCGGATTTCAGCAGTTTTTCAAAGGTGAAATTTTTAGCGCCGCTGCCACGCATATTCAGCGGCAGCGTTTCGGTAAGCAGCATTTGATTGGTCAGCACCGGCAGTATATTTTCTTCTCCGTCAGATAATGTTTTACCATCGCCGGTATTGGCAGTAGCGGTAATGCGGTATTGCAGCGCTGTATTAAAATTTTGGGGCACGCTGATCAGGAATTGAACCGGTGTGCTTTGTCCGGCGGCAACCGTAAATGCTTTTACCGGCACGGCATTGTTAAATAAATGATCAACCGGTTGAAGCGTTGCCGCGTCAACCAGCTCCAGTTTGGCAAAGCCATTCAGGGGCTTATCGCCTATATTCACAATTTTGGCGCTGAAAGCTATGCTGTCTTTTTCTCTTACAAAACGTGGTGCGTTGGGTTGCACCATCAGTTCTTTTTGTGTAACAGCTAACTGTTGCGCATAACCGAAAGCAAGTGCTTTACTATGCGCAATAGCCATCATCTTCCATTGGGTGAGCGCCTCCGGTATGGTAAAGCTGAAAGCGATATTACCGGCTTCATCTGTTTTCAGGTCAGGGAAGAAGAAGGCGGTTTCGTTGAAGTTTTTGCGGGGGGGTATTTGACTATTCCGGTTAGGGGAATCTTCTGTTTTTACCGTAACAACTGCTCCTGTCAAAGCTCTTTTTACTGTTTCAGAATCTGCGCTCTCTTCTTCTATTATTGCTTCTGCGGCAGAAGCATTACTATTATCATAATATCTTCTGGGTGCTCCGGCAAAACCTGATGCGTCTTCTTTTTTCATCATAGCCATTGCATATCTCCGGGCTTCTATTGTAATCAACTTGTCATAATTCTTTTCATAATAAACATTATCCACGGGAAATGTATTTCTTTCCTCAGATTGTATATTAGTAAATGATTGCCTGCCATCCCAATTACTATAGGTATAATATTGCGGCCAAATATTGGGCACAACCCAACGGTGCGGCTTAAACTGATCTAATGATGCATCATACATGGAAGCCAGCATTTCTGCTGCTACTTTTTCTCCCTTGCTACCGCTTATTTTTACCTGCCATTTTTCCCCGCTGCCGGGCTCCATTTTTTCTCTGAAGGTTGACAGGTTAACAGCAAGCTCTTTGTTTGTCCACGGAACAGAAATGATGTTATTGTTGATATAAACGCGGTTGTCTTTCACAAATATTTGTGTGATGCCAAAGCCGCCTCTGTCTTCTTCAGTAACCGGTATGCTGAAACTCTTCTTTTCATTGTTTATATTGAAATACTGGTAAGATAATGCGCTGTTGTTTTCCTGGTTACCCTGGTTTAATGGTCTTACCTGTTCGCGGATGCGCTTGTCTGTTTGTTGTATAAGGTAAATATCCGGCGCTGCGGTACCTGTTATGAAACCGGCATTTTCGCCAGGCTGAACACTTGTTTTTTCATTTGCGTACCAGCTATATTGCGGCACAGGAATAGTTTTTGATTGCGGATCGTACAACTGAACATACGCTATTGCTTTGATCTCGTTGTTATCTTTGTCGGTTGCGGTTGCCTCTACGGCATACCAGCCCGGGGACAATTTGAGATTCGCCAGGTTTGAGATTTGAAATTTTTTGTTTGTTGTATCTGTTGCTGAATATATACTGCTCCCTCTTACCCAGTTGTGGTAGTCGGCTTCATCCCTATATTCATCATGCGGAAAATGTTTTATGTATTCAGCTTCGTTGAAAACAAATTTGTCTGGCTTATCCCAATACCTTTCCCTGATCAAACGTTGCGGCGCCTGTAAGGGGTATATCATTACGGTTGCATTCAGTTTTTCCGGTTCTCCTGACAGGTTAGCACTTCCGACAAAAATATTTTTCAGGCTGTCTGTAGCTACCGGTGAACCCGGCAGGTCAATGTTCAGCACTACTGATTTATAACCAACAGGTATAACCGAAGTTTCACTTCTTGTTTCACCATTTATATCCGTAATATCTACCTGCACGGAATAATCAAATACCGGGTC
>Ga0041910_1000962_pt1 | contig 31430 bp, 23 predicted proteins | sample ThiBio_1000_biof_FD_55015 | JGI IMG/M metagenome (GOLD analysis project Ga0041910, IMG submission 55015) | Wastewater bioreactor microbial communities from Cape Town, South Africa - Thiocy_expt_1000_biof | ecosystem: Engineered > Bioreactor > Thiocyanate-remediating > Anaerobic-Aerobic | place...
ATGCCCCTGGAACTGACCGCCCTGCAGCTCATCTACCAGCAAGGCGGCTACTGGGTCTACCAGATCCCCGGGGCCAGGCCTGCAGCTGATGCAGCCAGTGCACCCCCTGCAACCCCTGCCCAGGCCGCGCCTGAAAGCTGAACCCCTGGCAAGGCTTGATCCCTGGCAAACCTCCCCTGCTGCAGGACGCACCCCCATGCAGCACCCCTTGTGCCCGACCGCAAGATATGCGCTGCCGGGATGACAAGCGGCTTTGGCGGACGCGGTACCATGGTACCAGAAAGAGTGATGGTACTGGTGCTACCCGTTTGGATAAACCAGCGATACAGTATGGGAATAAAAAGCAGCCCTATAATAAATAAAAAGCAATCCCATATCGACGGATCCCCCGGAATAAAAAAGGAGAAACCATGCGCCCCCTGACATTTGCACTTGCCGCGGCAGCCATGCTGGCGGTATTCGCGGGCAGTGCCACCGCCCAATCATTCGAAGGCCGCAAGAAATGCAGTTCCTGTCACAAGAGCCAGGCGCAATCCTGGGGCGAGACCGCCCACGCCAAGGCCATGGACTCGCTCAAGCCCAACACCAAGGCTGAAGCCAAGAAGAAAGCCAAGCTCGATCCCAAGAAAGACTACACCAAGGACAAGGACTGCGTGGGCTGCCACGTGGACGGCTGGGGCAAGGAAGGCGGCTACACCATCGAGGACCCCAGCAAATTCACCACTGGCGTAGGCTGCGAATCCTGCCACGGCCCCGGCTCCAAGTATCGCGGCATGCACCGCAAGGCGGGGGCGGCGTATGAAAAATCCAAGAAGACCGCCCCGCGCCAGAGCCTGGCCGATGCCGGGCAGGACTTCAAGTTCGAGGAATCCTGCAACGCCTGCCACCTGAACTACAAGGGCTCGCCGTGGAAGGGAGCCAAGGAACCCTACACCCCGTTCACCCCTGAAGTGGACAAGAAATACACCTTCGACTTCGACAAATACGTCAAGGACACCAAGGCCATGCACGAGCACTACAAACTGGACGGCACCTTCGAGGGCGATCCCAAGTTCAAGTACCATGACGACTTCCAGTCCAAGGCCAAAGTCGGCGAAAAATCGGGCACGGAAGACTGATGGCCGGGGCGCGCACAGGCACCCTGCTTGGGGGTGTATTACTGGGGATCGTCATGGTGGCGGTGGTATTCGGCGGCGAGGCCGCCGTCTCCACCACTGAATTCTGCACCAGCTGCCATTCGATGTCCTATCCGGCCGAAGAGCTCAAGAGCTCCTCCCACTATGGAGCGCTGGGTGCCAATCCCGGGTGCAAGGACTGCCACATCCCGCAGGGGTTCAAGAACTTCCACCTGGCTGTGGCCACGCACGTGGTCGATGGTGCGCGCGAGCTGTACCTGGAATATGCCAATGACTACTCCACCTTGGAGAAATTCAACGAGCGCAGGCTCATCATGGCGCACGATGCGCGCATGAACCTCAAGAAATGGGACAGCAGGACCTGCCGCGAGTGCCACAAGAACCCGCAGCCGCCGGGGGGCGATGCCAAGGCGGCGCACAAGAAGATGGAAACCGAGGGTGCGACCTGCATCGACTGCCACCAGAACCTGGTGCACAAGGAAGTGGCCGAGACCGACCTCAATGCCAGCCTCAAGGAAGGCAAAATGGTCCTGAAACCCGAGAAAAAAGATAAGGACGACGACGAAGAGGAGGAGGAATAGAAGACGGCTCCGTCTTCATCCCCGAAGGCCCAATCTCCCAGCTTCGCATGCCGCTGTTCCGGCATCCCGCCGGAACAGCGGTTTTGTTATGTAGGAGGGAAGACTGCCATGGCATCTCGCGATAGCGAAAAATCGCGGTTCGCCATGCCTACCGGCTAACCGTTATAATGTTTCTTTTCCTCTGCCCTTGAAAGCAGGATAAAAGCAGAAAACAAACCAATCGATGCTGCGTCATTTCCCACCCGTCAACGCCACCGCTGACCACCGGCTGCGCGATTACTTTATCGCGTCCCTTACTTTTATTTGTGTCGCCATCAGTCTTAATATAGACGCAAGCGGAAGCCTGGAGCAGCAAAATACCATGGGACTCATTGCGTGGACATTCCTCGCTGCGTTATTATATGGCGAAAATAAAGAAGTAAGGGTGCAGGTAATCATTGCGGTGGCTTTCGCCACGCTCGGCGAGCATTTTGCCTCCATCTACATGGGTGGATATACTTACCGGTTTGGAAACGTCCCAGCCTATGTTCCGCCAGGCCACGGCATGGTTTACCTGACAGCTGTGGCTCTGGCTCGTTCCGGTTTATTTCAAAAATATGCTCGAAGTATCGCTTTTTTTGTCGTGCTCGTATGCGGAACGTGGTCTGCCTGGGGAATCAGCAGTTATCCTGAACAGGGTGATCAGGTTGGCGCATTGCTATTCTGCGTTTTCCTCATTTATCTGTTCAAAGGCCGCTCGCCTATGGTTTACCTCGCGGCATTTTTTATCACTACGTGGCTGGAGCTGATAGGAACGGCGGCAGGAACCTGGAAATGGGCAACGATAGAACCCGTAATGAGTTTGTCCCAGGGAAATCCGCCTAGCGGAGTTGCGGCATGGTACTGTCTCGTCGATGCGGTCGCGATCGGTGGCGCGGCGCCGTTATTACGGCTTATGCAAAGAGGCGCCGACTGGATAGGAATTGAGAAAATAGACAAAAAGATACATCAGAGAGAGATACATCAGAGAGTCAGAAATGACTAGGCAGCTTGCGAATAGCGCTACCGGCGTGGAATTTGTCCGGAAAGCCATCCGGATTGCTAGCAATCCTTGAAACACGCTGAACCACAATATGAAACGCTGACCCCAAAAACTACTGCCACCTTCTTGCAAATCCCTATTCCTTTCTCGTTAATCAATCAACTACGCTACCCGGGTCGCTATCCAAAATGCCGGCTGGTGGCATAGAGTAACGTCATGTCGTTCGCTCAACTCAAGTTATCCAACGAAATTCTCAAAGCTGTTTCAGATCAAGGATATACCGAGCCTACTCCGATACAGGCCCAGGCAATTCCACCAATACTCGCCGGAAAAGACCTGATGGGCGCTGCGCAAACAGGTACCGGAAAGACGGCCGGCTTCACCTTGCCAATGCTGGGCCGTTTGCAGCCATATGCCAACACCAGCATGTCGCCCGCCCGCCATCCCGTTCGCGCATTGATACTGGTGCCCACCCGTGAACTCGCGGTGCAGGTATATGAAAGTGTCAAAACCTACGGCAAGTATTTAGCTCTCAAATGCACGACCGTGTACGGCGGTGTCGACATGGCGCCACAGGTCAAGGATTTGCGTGCAGGGGNGGAGATTCTTGTGGCAACTCCAGGCCGCCTGCTGGATCATGTCGAGCAGAAAACGATGAGCCTTTCCAAAGTTGAAATATTGGTGCTGGATGAGGCCGACCGGATGCTGGACATGGGGTTTCTGCCTGATATCAGGCGCATCATAGCGATGATACCGCCACAACGGCAAAGCCTCCTGTTTTCCGCCACTTTTTCCGAGGACATCAAAAAACTCGCGAACAAGCTGTTGAAAGAGCCTGCGTTGATCGAGGTCGCGAGGCGCAACTCGATAACTGACCTGATCACCCATGTGGTGTATCAAGTCGCGCGTGATCGCAAGCGCGAGTTGCTGACGCACCTGATCAAATCCCATGATTTGAGGCAGGTTTTGATATTCGTCCGAACCAAGCATGGCGCAAGCCGTCTTGCCCAGCAGCTCGAAAAAGATCATATCAGCGCTACCGCCATTCATGGCGACAAGACGCAACCTCAACGTATCCAGGCGCTGACCGATTTCAAGGAAGGCAGGGTGCGCGCGCTCGTGGCTACCGATGTTGCCGCACGCGGACTGGACATCGAAGATCTTCCGTATGTAGTGAATTTCGAACTGCCGACTACGCCCGAGGACTATATTCATCGTATTGGGCGAACTGGCAGAGCCGGCACGAAAGGAAACGCAATTTCCCTGGCATCAGAGGATGAAGGGGAGTTGCTTGAAGGTATCGAGAGGCTCCTGAAATTCAAGCTGAAAATGGAACGGATTACCGGATTCGAGCAAGATGCCTCTCCGGATGGCGATGTTTCGCCGAGCAACCGCAGGCGCGGCGAACGCAGCGATGAAGTGCAAGAGTTTAAAAGCCGGCAGGCGAAATCGTCCGCGGAACGAGCTCCCGAAGCACTATCCGGCTCCCGCCGCAGCGAGTCGAAGAGTTACAAGGGTTCGAAGACTTTTTCTGACACAGGACGGAGGCAGGGTGGGCGATCCAAAATTCCGGAAGACCCTCTCTTCAGCCAGCCTTATATTCCTTCAGGGCCGGTACCGGATAGCGCCACGACGCAGTCGCGGGAAACCGCAGCATCGGCGGCTTCCGCCCATAAGCCACCCGATCACTTACGCAACCGGCAGCAAGGCAAGGTGGTAGCCGCCCTGTTCATGCCACCCGCACGGCTCAAGCACGGCAAGGATGCGTAAGATGGCAGCGCTATCCATCTCTGGTACTATTTCCCGGAACCCAGGAAAGCATACATGGGAAATCGTCTGACCAGGATCTACACACGCACCGGAGACGACGGTACCACGGGGCTGGGGGATGGCAGCCGGTGCGGAAAGGAAAGCCCGCGCATCGAGGCTATCGGTGCCGTGGACGAGCTGAACAGCAGTATCGGCGTATTGCTTGCCGAGGATCTCGACGATGTGTTGCGCCGACGGCTGGAAGATATACAGAACGACTTGTTCGATCTCGGAGGGGACCTTAGCATACCCGGCCGCTTGACCATGAGCGAGCCGCAAGTTGGGCGCCTGGAACAGCAACTGGATGAGTATAACAACAGCCTGAGCGCATTAAGGGAATTCATACTCCCGGGCGGTGCTCGCCCGGCGGCCCTGTGCCATGCCGCACGGGCGGTGTGTCGCCGTGCAGAACGACGCCTTGTCAGCTTAGGTAGAGACGAAGCGGTACCTTCCACTCACCTGCGGTATCTCAACCGCTTATCCGATCTGTTGTTCGTGCTGTGCAGGGTTCTGAATCGGCAGCACGGCGTAGCGGATGTATTATGGCGGCCCGGAAAGACCAGGGCCAGGGACTCGGCATAAAATTCAGCCGTTACTTTTTTTGCGGTTCGCTTCCCGGCGCAGCCTCGTTCTGGCGAAAGCTCTGCAGTATCAACAGCATCGCTCCAACAAAAATGCCGGAATCCGCGACGTTGAAAGCGGGCCAATGATAGGTTCCGATATAAAAATCAAGGAAATCGACTACGTGTCCGAGCGTTATGCGATCCCACAGATTGCCCAGCGCCCCGCCCAATATCAGGCTAAGCGCAATACAGAATAATCTATCCGCTTCATGCTTCCGAAGAAGATAAATGATCAGGATGGAAGCCCCGCCGGCGATACCGCTGAAGAACCAGCGTTGCCAGCCCGCGGCATCGCTCAGGAAGCTGAAAGCCGCGCCCGCGTTATACGTCAGCACCAGGTTGAAAAAAGACGTAACCGGAATCTGCTCTCCAAAAGACAGCCCGGATTCCACCCAGCGCTTGGTCACAAAATCCAGCGCCAGCACTGCCAGGGCCAGCATCAAGCTTACCCATAGCTTCATCGCGCTTCGCACACCGGAATGGGAATGGCGAATTCAGGCATATCTTCGCGCCTCCCCGGCCCCAAAAAGATTGGCAACACAGCGGCCGCACAGGGTGGGATGGCCATGATCCTCGCCCACGTCCTCGCGATAATGCCAGCAACGCTCGCACTTGGGGGATGCGCTCGGCGTCACGTGGATGGTCATATTTTCGCCAGCGCCAGCGCGTGCCACGCATGCCTCCGATGTGACGAGTATCAGCCGCAGGTCGTCCCCCAGCGAATCAAGAAGATCGAGATCGTCGCCAGCAGCGCGTATCTCCACCCTGGCTGCAAGGGAGGATCCAATCTCTCCGGCGGCACGTACCTCTTCCAGCTTTCCTTGCACATCAGAGCGCAGTTCGCGCAGACGGGACCACCGGCGTATCAGCGTGTCTTCGTCGTCCTGCGCGGGGAGCGCGTGCCACGTATGCACGAATATGCTGTCATCGCTGTTTCCCTCCAGATGCTGCCATACTTCTTCGGCCGTAAAACTGATGACCGGCGCAAATAACCGCACCAGGCTGTGAGCCAACTGGTAGAGTGCATTCTGCGCCGAGCGGCGGGGAAGGCCTTGAGCAGCGGAGGTATAAAGTCGATCCTTGAGGATATCAAGATAAAAACCGCCGAGATCTTCAGAACAGAAATTATGCAGCCGGTGAACGATCAGGTGAAATTCGTTGCGCTCATAGGCCCGGGTAACATCGTTTTGAAGTGACCGTGTGAACGCCAGTATGTAGCGATCGATTTCAAGCCATTCCTCTATCGCCACGGCGTCATGCGCAGGATCGAAATCCGCGAGGTTGGCCAGAAGAAATCGCAGGGTGTTGCGAATGCGCCGATAGCTCTCCACCACCCGCTTCAGGATTTCGTCTGAAATCGAAAGCTCGCCGGAATAATCGGTCGAGGCCACCCATAGACGGAGAATATCCGCTCCGTAGGTATCCATGACCTTTTGCGGCGCGATGACATTCCCCCGGGATTTGCTCATCTTGTGTCCATGCCCATCCACCACGAATCCGTGCGTGAGCAATGCATCGTATGGGGCACGGCCATCAATTGCACAGCCGGTCAGCAGGGATGATTGAAACCAGCCTCGATGCTGGTCCGAGCCTTCCAGATAAAGATCCGCCGGATATTCAAGCCGTGGATCAGATTTGAGAACGGTATCATGCGTTGTACCGGAATCGAACCAGACATCGAGCGTATCCTGAAGCTTTTTATAGCTTGCTGCCTCGCTACCCAGCAGCTCCGATGCATCCAGGCGAAACCATGCTTCGATGCCCTCCTGCTCCACTCGCCGTGCCACTTGTTCCAGGAGGCCCATCGTATCGGGATGAGGCTCGTGGGTTTGTTTGTCAACGAAGAGCGCCATGGGCACTCCCCAGTTGCGCTGGCGTGAAATGCACCAGTCCGGCCGGTTTCCCACCATGGCTTCCAGCCGTGCTTTTCCCCATGAAGGAAAAAAGGATGTATTGGCCACTGCGGTCATTGCCGTTTCCCGCAGCGTTTTCCCCATGCCATCCTGCCGTTCAGCTTCCACTANGTTATTCATGGAAATAAACCACTGAGGCGTCGCCCGGAAGATAATCGGCGTCCTGTGCCGCCAGCAATGCGGATAGCTGTGCCGAAGCTGCTCTGCTTTCAGCAGCAGTTGCCGTTTCAGGAGCTCCTGCATTACCACATCGTTTGCTTTCCATACCGACAGGCCCCCCACAAGCGGGATTCGGGGAAAAAACCGGCCGTCATCGTCCACCGGATTGTCTACCGGCAAACCGTACTTCTGGCCCACGATATAGTCATCGACGCCGTGCGCCGGAGCGGTATGGACAGCCCCCGTGCCAGCGTCCATCGTCACATGGACCCCAAGAATGATAGGGACTTGCCGCTCATAAAGCGGGTGCTGCAGCAGAAGATGCTCCAGTGCCCTGCCCTTTTGCCTCGCCGCGATAATGGCTGAATTCACCCCATAGCGTTTCAGCGAGCCCTCCGCCAGGGATTCCGCAAGCAGCAGATATTCGGCGCCTACGTCCATCACTACATAGTCCTCATCCGGATTCAGGCTTACAGCCTGGTTGGCGGGAAGAGTCCATGGCGTGGTGGTCCAGATAACCGCAAAAACCGGCTTATCGGCATGGGGCTGGGATGAACGGGCGTCATTCGGCAAGCCATTACCCGGCAGGCTCGTTACGCGCTTCCAGAATGCATCCGGATCGGCTATTCTGAATTTCACGTCGATAGCGGGTGATGTTCTGTCCTCATATTCCACCTCCGCTTCAGCCAGCGCGGAGCGGCAGTCCAGGCACCAGTTCACAGGCTTCTGCCCTTGATACAGATAGCCGGCCTGATAGATTTTTCCCAGCGCGCGAATGATCCCCGCCTCGGTAGCGTAGTTCATGGTCAGATAAGGATGATCCCAATCGCCGAGCACCCCAAGACGAATGAAATCCGCCTTCTGGCGCTCCACCTGCTGCTGCGCGAAAGCACGGCACAACTCCCGAACTTTATCCGCCGCCAGGTTTTTGCCATGCTTCTTTTCGATCTGGTGTTCTATCGGCAAGCCATGGCAATCCCAGCCCGGTACGTAAGGGGCGTCGAATCCCGCGAGCGTCCTGGACTTCACGACAATGTCCTTGAGGATCTTGTTGACGGCATGGCCGATATGTATATCCCCATTCGCGTAGGGCGGCCCGTCGTGCAGCACGAATTTCGGCCGGCCTTTGCACGCCTCGCGGATCCTCTGGTACAGCTTCTTGTCTTGCCATGCCTTGAGCATGAGAGGTTCGCGCCTGGCAAGGTCGCCGCGCATGGGAAACGGCGTATCAGGAAGATTCAACGTTTTTTTATAGTCGGTCATGGAGAATAAAGGCGTCAGTTCGATCCGGCGGGAAATGGCACGGAAGCGTCAGGAAAATATGACGAGAAGTAGGTTCTCGCGCAAGTTACATCCTTTTCTATTTGCTGGACAAGTGTTTCCAGATCGGCATATTTCTGCTCATCCCGCAGCTTGCGCAGAAAATGCACCCGTAAATGACGGCCGTAGATTTCCTGATTGAAATCCAGCAGGTAAACTTCCAGCACCGGCTCGCCTCCCTCATGCACCGTGGGGCGGACGCCTAGGCTTGCTACCCCCTGAATACGCCTCTGCGAAGCAAGCGGGGCAACGCCCTCCTCCAGCTCGGCCTCCACCACGAAAATGCCCGATAAAGGCGGCCGGTTATGCTTCAACTGAATGTTTGCAGTGGGAAAACCGATCTTTTTCCCCAGTTTATTGCCTGCCACGACCCGGCCGCTGATACTATAGCTTCTACCCAGCAGGCGTCTGACCAGATCCAGATCACCTGCGGCAAGCGCGTCGCGAACCGCGGTACTCGAAATTCTCATGCCATTCAGGGTGTAGCCCGGCATTTCCTCGACTTCGAAGCCGCATTTCAGGGAGAATGCCGACAGCATGGAAAAATCGCCAGCCCGCCGCGCGCCAAAGCGAAAGTCGTCCCCTACCAGAACCCAGCGCGCCGCGAGCCCTTGCTGCAGAATGCGCACGATGAAATCCTCGGCATTGATTCTGGCGAAGTCGAAATTGAAGCGGCATACCTGCACGCGCTCCACTCCAGCCGCCTCCAGCAGTTCGAGCTTCTCCCGCAAGCTGGTAAGCCGCGTGGGCGCGCGGTCCGGCGCGAAAAATTCCCTCGGATGCGGTTCAAAGATCATCACGCAGATGACCAGGCCATGCCGTCTGGCGGCCTCTTTCAGGCGCGCGAGCATGGCCTGATGACCCAGGTGCACCCCATCGAAATTTCCGATAGTGAGCGCTACAGGAGCTTTTGCCTGAACCGGGATACCTCGACAAACGAGCATGGCATGCCGCTAAAATACTGAATTGTAGCGCGTTTCAGGTTACCTGGTCTAGGGAGTATGATCCGTTGTGGAAGCGCCGATTAATCCTCTTTCATAAAGCAAAAAACTTCATCCCGCATTTAATCCCGTTCGCTATGACATTTCCATCCCGGTACGCTTTCCGCAGCATGCGATAACGCATGTTGTCGCCATCGAAGGCGATAAATGCGCCGTATTCCAATGAGTTTGGCCCTGTGCTAGAATCTGGCACGCGCAAGGTCCCGGCTTCCATGTGGCTGTATCGCAGCATAGCGGGTGCTTCAAAATGCCAGGTAGAGCAGAGGACTGGCAACACGCCTCGACATGCATCATGGAGAGGCTTGTGTAGTGAAGGCTAACATGGCCTGAGGGGNTTTGGGCACGTTAAGCCTGGGCGCAAGCCGGGCGGCCGGAGCTAAAATCCTTGTGTCGCAATAGAGTAGTGAAAGCTTCAAAAGGCCAAGTAGCTCAGTCGGTAGAGCAGAGGACTGAAAATCCTTGTGTCGGTGGTTCGATTCCGCCCTTGGCCACCATCTGATTGTTTTACCCCGTCCAAAGAAGTCCACTAAACCCGCGCCAGTCTTCACTGTTATCGGGTTTTTTGTTTTACGCAATTCATTCCCGTCCATTGCAATCCGCCTGCTGTTGTTGGTATATTTCAGCTCCTGATACCAACATTTAGAAGTTGATACCAACAGTGGAATTGCGATGAAGCTTACGGATACCGCGGTAAGGAAATCAAAGGCTGAACCCAAGCCCTTCAAGATGGCAGATGGGGGCGGCTTGTTTCTGTCGGTGCAGCCTAACGGCTCAAAGTATTGGCGGCTCGCTTATCGGTTTGCAGGTAAACAAAAATTGCTAGCCTTGGGCATCTATCCCGATGTGCCCCTAGTTCTTGCTCGCGAGCGTCGCGACGCGGCCCGCAAGCTACTCGCTGCAGGGGTAGACCCGAGCGAAAATCGCAAGGCAGCTAACGCGACGAGGATGGAGCGAGCGGAGAATAGCTTTGAGGTGGTGACACGTGAATGGCTGACCTCTCACATGAAAAGCAAAGCCGCTAGTCACCAGGACAAGGTTATTCGACGTTTCGAGCTCTATCTTTTCCCGTGGCTGGGAGGCAAGCCCATCGCCGACATTACCGCGCGACAAGTATTGGAAGCTGTACAGCGTATAGAAAAACAAGGCAAACTCGAAACGGCACATCGCGCATTGCAGGTTTGTGGACAGGTATTTCGCTACGCGGTACAGACGGGACGCGCCGAGCGTGATGTCACCGCCGATTTGAAAGGTGCGCTACCGCCCGCCACCGTGAAGCACATGGCGACCTTTACCGAGCCAAAAGACGTTGCAGAATTGCTGCGCGCCATAGATGGATTTAAAGGATCCTTTACTGTCCAGTGCGCCCTAAGGATCGCGCCGATGCTGTTTGTTCGTCCAGGTGAGCTGCGGATGGCGAAATGGGTAGATATAAATCTTGATGCGGGCGAATGGCGATACGTGGTGAGCAAAACCAAGACCGACCATCTGGTTCCACTGCCGAAACAGGTTGTAGCGCTCCTTCGCGAACTACATCCATTGTCCGGGCATGGCGAATACGTGTTCCGAGGTGGGCACGATCCGAAAAAAGCCATGAGCGAAGCGGCCGTCAATGCCGCATTAAAACGCATGGGTTACGACACCAAGACGCAAATTACTGGCCATGGTTTCAGGGCAATGGCTCGTACCATTCTCCACGAAAGATTGGGCATAGACCCCCATATCATCGAACACCAGCTAGCACACAAAGTGCCAGATGCTCTCGGGATGGCTTACAACCGCACTAAGTTTATCGAGCAGCGCAAGGCTATGATGCAGGCGTGGGCGGATTATTTAGAAAGGCTCAAAACAGGAGCGGACGTACTACCGTTACGCGCTTGAGGATCGGAAAGAGCATGTTGTGCCTGCCCGCGGGCAGTTCCCATGCTTCTTGCTTTGCACAGTCCCGGCTCATCATACGGACGTTTTCCAAATCAAGACGGCAGAACGAATCTGATGCTAACTGCTTCATTCGTCAAACGCTTCTCGTGTTAGGCTGGTCTGACAGATTCAGACCAAGGAAACCCGCAGGACCGGGTGCACAGGTTAAACGAAATGGGCTTTCTGTCAGACTAGATAGAGAAGCAGCTTGCTCCCGCGGAACCGAACCAAGTATGTCACACGCGTAATCAGGCAGTTGGTTTTTCAGACCGGGTAAAAATGATGCAGGACTGGCTGATGATTCGGATGAATTAAGATTCGGATGAACTAAGGTAAGGGGCTGAAGTGCCGACCTTCAAAAAAGTCGCCTAATAAGCCGCAGGAATTATCTTTTATCTCTTCACGTATCTTTTCTAATGTTGGGGCGTGGTTGGGCAGGTGGGGCAGGACGTCTTTATTAGGTTTCAACTGCTCTAACATTTTATAGCCTTCTTGGGGCTGTTGGGGCGGGNTCTCTCCTATCCAGTCCAATCGCGCCTATTATCCAAAGCGCCGCGCAAGTTATTCCTGGCAAGCCGTCTTTTCCGCCCAAGCCTGTTGAAAATGATAGGTGGTTTTGCAGCTGCGGAAATCTGAATTCACCTGCCGAGTTGCCATTCACAAGTATTAAAAAAAACGGAGCAAGGCGATGGAAATTGGTCCAGAAGGTAAAGAGATAGAAGTAAAAGAGCTCATCGCCGACTGCTAGATCTGGAAGCGGGCGACCTGGCATGCGCGCGATCCCGCCTGGCAGAGATGGCAGTGCTTCCGGAACGTTTGCTGAAGCCCACCACTACTTTTTAACCTGCAGATCAAATGGTTGACCAATACTTGACCGGCTGCACAAAGAAGGCCTATCCGGTGCTGAGCCTGATGGAGAGATCGAGTTTTGTCTTTGGTGCAATGTACGATCGCTGTCCCGTCAAGCCCCCGTGCTCTTATCGAGTCAGCCCGTCGCTTTGCTGAGAATCATCGCTTCCTTCCGTCCATGTCCCGACACTGTACAATGCAGTACATTTGAAGTCACGGTAATTGGCATATGCGTGAAGAGCTGTTGAGTGACACAGAAAGTGAAAACCGTGCGAAGTAAGTGAAAAATGGGTGACACACATAATGAAGCGAGTCCGCGAGGAGCGGACTTTTTTTGCTTCTTAAAGGGATTACCTTGAATAATCCGAGCTAATCTTGTTTTGGGGCTTGCTGATGATTACAACTGAAAATCAGATCGAGCTGGAGCTGATCGCCAAGCTGGGCGATCTCAAATACACCTACCGGCCCGACATTTGCGACCGTGCTGCACTGGAAGCGAACTTCCGAGGGAAGTTTCAGGAGCTTAATCGAGTTACGCTCACCGACAGCGAATTTCAGCGTCTATTAGATGAAATCGTCAGCCCCGACGTCTTCACTGCCGCCCACGCACTTCGTAACCGCAATGCGTTCACACGCGATGACGGCACGCCGCTGAACTACACGCTGGTCAATATCAATGATTGGTGTAAGAACACGTTCGAGGTCGTCAGCCAACTGCGCATCAATACTGACTACAGCCACCACCGGTACGACGTCCTTCTGCTGATCAACGGAGTGCCGGTTGTCCAGATCGAGCTGAAGACGCTTGGCATCAACCCGCGCCGAGCGATCGAGCAGGTCGTTGAATACAAGAACGACTCCGGCAACGGCTACACACGCACACTCCTCTGCTTTGTACAGCTGTTCATAGTCAGCAATCGCGATTCCACCTACTACTTCGCCAACAACAACGCCCGCCATTTCAGCTTCAACGCGGACGAGCGGTTTCTCCCGATTTACCAGCACGCCACTCCGGACAACTCAAAGGTCAACGGAATCGGTCGCTTCGCGGACGCCTTCCTCCCCAAATGCACCCTTGGGCAGATGATCAGCCGCTACACGGTCCTCGTCGCTAGCGAGCAGAAGCTGCTGATGATGCGGCCGTACCAGATCTACGGCGTTAAAAACATCGTCGAGTGCATCGAGGAGAACCTCGGCAACGGTTACATATGGCACACCACCGGCAGTGGCAAGACGCTCACCAGCTTCAAGGCCTCCACGCTCCTGAAGGCCAATCCGAATGTCGAGAAGTGCCTCTTCGTCGTGGATCGCAAAGATCTCGACCGCCAGACCCGTGAGGAATTCAACCGCTTCCAGGAGGGTTGCGTCGAGGAAAACACCAACACTGGCACCCTCGTTCGTCGCCTGCTTTCTGATGAGGCGGCTGACAAGGTCATCGTCTGTACGATCCAGAAGCTCGGTCTCGCCCTCGACGAAAACAGCAAGCGCAATAAGGGCCGGGAGAAAAAAGGACTATCGACCTACACCGACCTTCTCGAACCGCTGCGCGAAAAGCGCATCGTCTTCATCTTCGATGAATGCCACCGCTCGCAATTTGGCGAGAACCATCAGTCCATCAAGGAGTTTTTTCCCAAGGCTCAGCTATTCGGTTTTACCGGCACGCCGATCTTCGACGCCAATGCTAGCTACAAGCGGATCGAGGGCGACGTCCAGACGCTTAAGACCACGGAGGACCTCTTCCAGAAATCGCTGCACGAGTACACGATCACCCACGCTATCGAAGACCGCAACGTCCTGCGCTTCCACGTCGATTACTACAAGCCCGACGGCAAGAATGCTCCCAAGCCCGGTGAGCCGCTCCCCAAGCGGGCCGTCGTCGACGCCATTCTAGCGAAGCACGACGCCGCCACGGGCGGGCGCAAGTTCAACGCCATCCTCGCTACCGGGTCGATCAACGATGCGATCGAGTACTACGACATCTTCGAAAAGATCCAGGCCGAGAAGCAGAAGGCCGACGCTAGTTTCGTTCCGCTCAACATCGCCGCGGTCTTCTCACCACCGGCCGACGTCAGCGCCGACGTGAAGCAGATCCAGGAAGATCTGCCGCAGGAGCAGGAAGACAACAAGTACGAGCTTGAGGCCAAGAAGAAGGCCCTTAAAACCATCATCGCAAGCTACAACGACCGCTTCGGCACCAATCACCGCATGGAGGAGTTCGACCTCTACTACCAGGATGTCCAGAGGCGCATCAAGGACCAGCAATATTCGAATGAGGACTTGCGGAAAGCTGATTCACGAGGGAAGTACGCGCACAAGCTCGACATCACCATCGTCGTCGACATGCTGCTGACCGGCTTCGATTCCAAGTACCTCAATACGCTCTACGTCGACAAGAACCTCAAGCACCACACGCTAATCCAGGCCTTCAGTCGCACCAATCGCGTGCTGAACGACACCAAGCCCTACGGCAACATCCTCGACTTCCGTGGCCAGCAGGAGGCCGTCGACGCCGCGATCTCGGTCTTCTCCGGCGCCAAGGCCGAGAAAGCCCGTGAGATCTGGCTTGTCGACAAAGCCCCTGTTGTCATCGATAAGCTCAAGGCTGCCAAGGAAGAGCTCGAGAGATTTATGAAGTCGCAGGGCCTCTCCGGCAAGCCTGAAGACGTCGCCAACCTCAAGGGCGATGATGCCCGCGTGGCCTTCGTAGACCATTTCAAGAGAGTGCAGAAGCTGCAGACCCAGCTCGACCAGTACACCGACCTCACCAACGAGCAGGAAGAGACGATCCAGAGCGTCCTGCCCAAGGACGAGCTGAACGCATTCCGCGGCGTTTACCTCGAAACAGCCCAGCGGCTTAAGGCTCAGCAGAGCAAACCGGGGGATCAGAAGAGTGAGGAGATCGACCAGCTCGACTTCGAGTTCGTCCTCTTTGCGTCGGCCACCATCGACTATGATTACATCATGAAACTCATCGCCGACTTCTCATCCAAGAAGCCGGGCAAGGCCACGATGAGCCGTGCCGAGCTGATCGGCCTGATCGCAGCCGACTCCAAGTTCCTCGACGAGCGCGATGACATCACCGAGTACGTCCGTAGTCTCAAGGCCGGCGAAGGCCTCGAGGAGTCCGCCATCCGTGCTGGCTATCAGCGGTTCAAGGACGAAAAAGCCGTCCGCGAGTTGTCCGAGCTCTCCACAAGGCACGGCCTGCCCACGGCGTCGCTTCAGGCCTTCGTCACCAACATCCTTAGCCGCAGCATCTTCGACGGCGAACAACTCACCGAATTGCTTGCGCCGCTTGACCTGGGCTGGAAGGCGCGTACGCAGAAGGAACTGGCCCTCATGAGCGATCTCGTCCCGCTGCTGAAGAAGCGCGCCGGCGGCCGCGACATCTCCGGGCTCAAGGCATACGAGGACTAAGCGATGGCGAACGACGACAAATCAACTGCTACGCCAAGGCTGCGGTTTCCGGAGTTTCGAGAAGCGGAGGGCTGGGATCGCATTCCGGGCGACAAGCTTTTCGACTCGATCAATAGTCGGGATGCAACTGCCGGGCTTCCAATTCTCGCAATCACTCAGGAGAACGGCGCAATTCCGCGTGACCAGATCGACTATCACGTCTCGGTCACCGAAAAGAGCATCGAAAGCTATAAGGTTGTTGAACCGGGCGACTTCATCATTAGCCTTCGTTCGTTCCAAGGCGGCATCGAATATTCCAACTATCGCGGCATTTGCAGTCCCGCATACGTGATCCTTCGGCGAAAGGACGAAGGTTCGGACCGGTACTTCAAATGTCTCTTCAAGTCGCCTCGCTTTATCCAACAGCTCACGCGAAATATCGAGGGTCTGCGCGATGGGAAGATGATCAGCTACAAACAATTTTCAGAGCAGCTGATCCCGACGCCCGTTCCTGCCGAGCAACAGAAGATCGCTGACTGCTTGGCGTCGCTAGATGAGGTTATTTCCGCCCAGAGGCGGAAAGTGGAGGGGTTAAAGGCTCATAAACGCGGGTTGATGCAGCAGCTTTTCCCTCGGGCAGGCGAAACCCTCCCGAGGCTCCGCTTCCCCGAGTTCCGCGACGGGCCGGAATGGAGCGAGGAGAAGTTAGGCAATCTGGTGTATATCAGAAGCGGTAATAGTCCATCGCAGTACAAACTTTCAGTAACCGGCGCGCATCCCTTTGTAAAGGTGGAGGATCTGAACAATTGTATGAAGTACCAAACCGCTGCGAGAGAGTACAGCGATGACACCAACGGGTTGGTTCCGAGCCAGTCCCTGATCTTTCCGAAGAGAGGAGCGGCGATCGAGTTGAATAAAGTTAGGCTCAGCGCACGCGAACTGCTCATGGACACAAACATGATGGCTCTAACACCGAGCGGTGAATGTCGAGTAGAGTTTCTGTTCTATTACATTTCACATATAGGTCTGTCCGGGATTGCTGATAGTTCGACGATCCCTCAGATAAACAACAAGCACATCATTCCGTTCAAAGTAGTTGTTCCTCTTCCTGCAGAACAGGAGCGAATGGCCGACTACCTTTCCTCTCTTGATGCCCAAATCGCCGCCGAATCTGAAAAGCTTGATGCCCTGAAGACCGACAAGAGAGGACTTATGCAGCAATTGTTCCCATTGCCGGAGGAGCGCCTGTGACGCTCGACGAGATTGCCAAGTCGCTAAAGGATGACAATGCGCGAATCATTCTTGCCCACGCGTTTAATGCGACCGGAAAGACACAGCTGTGCGTAGCTTTCAAGAATGCGACCAAGCAAGATGACGGCAGCCACTCGGGCGTCTACTACAACGCATTCAGTGAAGACCTTTTTGTGTGGGACAACGATGAAGAGAACGATGGAGCCAACATACGGCTCACCGTTCTTCCCAGCAGTTTGAGCAGGTTTCATGCGTTGCTGAATGAGGACAACATCCGCGACAAGCTGAATGCATATAAGCCTAAGTTCGGCTTCGAGCTCACACTGCACGATGATGACCCCGAAAAAGGGATTGAATCAATCTCATTTTTTATCCCAAATCAGAATCCGGATGTGCCGCAGCCGTCGATCAAGATATCGAGAGGAGAAGAACGCATCTTCGTCTGGTGTTTCTTTCTCGCACTTTTCGAGGTCGAGGGGTGGGCAGATGAGCAGTCGAGCCACTTCTTTATCGATGACCCTGTATCCAGCCTGGACGACCACCACATTTTCATCACGGCCGAGACCCTTTTCGAGCTGATCGAGAAGCATCACAAGAACCGGAAGATTATCATTACCACTCACCACGTCGGGCTTTACTCGATCCTCAGCGGCTGGCTCAGAAAGGGCGACCAGCGACAGAAGTACGAGAAACTGATTAAGATCTCCATTTTGAGTGGCAAGTCTGGGGACTTGTCCCTGGAAAAGGACAAGGACGATGTGCACCTCTACCACTTGAGATTGCTGCAGGTACTGGAAAACGCCAGAAAGGCCAACGACCTACGGTCGTATCACTTCGCGTTGCTGCGACAGGTGCTGGAGAACGTGGCGTCGTTTCTCGGAAAGGGGCAGTTCGGATACGTACTCAGCCAGATCGGCATCGACAACCCGAACGACACGGTAGACATCATCAACACGCTTTCACACAAGAAGGTCTATTACTACGAGTCCGATCGCCTGGTCCCCGACCGACGCCAGATGTTTGAGACCGTTTTGACCAAGCTTCAAGAGAAGTACAACTTCGTATTGCACGCGGAGTGATTCATGACTGAACAAGACCAGAAACAACTTGGCAAGACGCTCTGGAATATCGCCGATCAGTTGCGCGGGGCGATGAATGCGGACGACTTTCGAGACTACATGCTGTCGTTCCTCTTCCTGGGGTATCTCTCAGATAACTACGAGCTGGCCGCGAGGAAGGAGCTGGGATCGGATTATCCGGAGCTGGCGAACGGTGAAGAGAGGCCACCGCTGGCAGTGTGGTACGAGGAGAACCCGAACGACGTGGCCGAGTTCGAGAAGCAAATGCGACGCAAGGTCCACTACGTTATTAAGCACGAGTACCTCTGGGGCAGCGTCGTCCGCCTGGCCAAGACCCAGAACGACGAGCTACTCAACACGTTGCAGAAGGGGTTCAAGTATATCGAGGAAGAATCCTTCCAGAGCAACTTCCAAGGACTATTCTCGGAGATCAACCTTGCCTCCGACAAGCTCGGGCGGAAGTACGCCGATCGCAACGCCAAGCTTTGTTCGATCATCTCGGAAATTGCGCGCGGCATGGCGCTGTTTTCGACCGACACCGATGCTCTCGGCAACGCGTACGAATNCCTTATCGGGCAGTTCGCGGCGGGGTCGGGGAAGAAGGCGGGGGAGTTTTACACGCCACAGCAGATCTCTAGCACTCTGTCTGCCATCGTCACGCTCGACAGCCAGGAGCCGAAAACCGGAAAGCGGAACAAGCTGGACAGCGTATTCGATTTCGCGTGCGGGTCGGGCTCGCTCCTGCTCAATGTGCGTCATCGCATGAAGAAGGCGGGCGGGACGATCGGTAAGATCTTCGGGATGGAGAAGAACATCACGACCTACAACCTGGCGCGCATGAACATGCTGTTGCACGGGGTGAAGGACACGGAGTTCGAGATCTACCATGGCGATACGCTCACCAACGACTGGGATTTCCTACGCGAGACGAACCCCGCGAAGAAGCCAAAGTTCGACGCCATTGTAGCCAACCCGCCGTTCAGCTATCGGTGGGAGCCAGGCGAGGCAATGAGCGAAGACATGCGCTTCAAGAACCATGGCGTAGCGCCCAAGAGTGCGGCTGACTTCGCCTTTCTGCTGCACGGGCTGCACTACCTGAAGGATGACGGCGTTATGGCGATCATCCTGCCGCACGGCGTGCTCTTCCGCGGCGGCGGGGAAGAACGCATCCGCCGCAAACTGCTGGACGACGGGCATATCGACACCGTGATCGGGCTGCCGGCGAACCTGTTTTATTCCACGGGTATACCAGTATGCATCCTCGTTCTGAAGAAATGCAAGAAACCGGACGACGTGCTGTTCATCAATGCCGCAGAGCATTTCGAGAAAGGCAAGCGTCAGAACCAGCTGCGGCCCGAGCATATCGACAGGATCATCGACACCTACCAGCACCGGAAGGAAGCGGCACGCTACTCGCGGCGGGTGAGCATGAAAGAAATCGCGCAGAACGATTTTAACCTGAACATCTCGCGCTACGTCAGTACGGCGGTTGCGGGAGAAGAGGTCGATCTAAAGGCGGTGCATCGGCACCTGGTCGATATCGAACAGGAAATCGTTAAGGCGAAGGAAAGGCACAACGCTTTCCGGAAGGAGTTGGGATTGCCCTTGCTGCCCTGACAGGGGCTTATTGAGGGGGCCTATCATTAGCTTTGGACTACATGAGGGACATCCCACGCTTCCAATACGCGAATAACAGCGCCAGCGAGCTGGCGGGGNAAGTCAGCCGGCATCGAGCGTACGCTGCAGCGCCTGATCGAATTCCAGATGGAAGCCTTCCTCCTCGAGGATTTTTTCTATCGGGCAACTACTCGACTAGTTGAGACGCACTACTGTCGCTGCGCGCTCACATATTGGTCTGCCGTCCGCGGGATGTCTGTGTGGCCCTAGTTGGCCAATGCAGTAAAGAAGCTCCCAGCAAAAGGCATTGCTGCGCTTGGGCGCTGAGTTTGTCCCGACTAAACTACCCCAAAATACACAATTGATTCTTGGTTCCGAGATTGATGTGAATTATCCATTCGATCGCAAAACCATTTTGGACCGGCCCTACCAACTCTTGGACGAAATTGCGTTCCAAAAAGCTGAGGCAGAGATTAAGCTATTATTAGCCATGATGTATTCGATCAAAAGTTAAGAAAGTTTACTAGTAGCCCGAAGGGGTATCCTAATCGGCATTTCATAGCATGAGATACGGGTTGCCTGAACCGAGCAGGGGCAATATGTCGTTGGCGCTCACATGGCTGTGACGTATGCGGCTCGTCGGTATTCGCGTTCATGAATAATTCGTCATTGCTGTTGGAAGCCTAGTATTTGCCCGAGGTTAATACAATATATTGTGAGCAAGAGCGGTACGAGCAACAAAACGATAATGGTCTCCCGTGACCCTCTGCCCGAACGGGTGGTAGCACCCTCACGGGGTACCTCTTTTTTTGAACATTTCGGTACGACGAGGTGACCTTGGATCATTGGGATCTCTTACTGATACGCAATTCCGTGCTCCGTGACTTGGCCGATTTTATTCCCGAAAACTATTATCAGGGACTTTCTTCCGATGATGAAAGGATTCACGAAGCTGACTACAGGTTAGGAAAAATGCTTTATTTTTCCCATAATCCCGGAATGACGCTAAGACAGCGCTGTGCGAGCGACTTATTAATGCAGATCGGTATTCATAGAATTTATACCTGGTTAGTCGACAAGAGGGCTCAGTTCATCAGTGAAGGCGAACACAATAATGAGAAACAAATGCTTCTTGTGTTGGGACGGGATTTGGAAGGAGTTATCCGACGATACGCGCTATTTCTGCCTGATAGTGACGCCGAGCCTTTATTGAAATTGTTACCCCCTGTTAGAGCAGCAATACCCGAGTCGGTGCTTCAATCAGCCGAATGGGAAAAGCATCGTACGCCAGAGCTGGATGCAATGAAAATTGTGATTGCGGAATACTGGCTGGATTATGATCCGAACAAGCCCCCTAAAAAAGAAATTATTGTCGCCAGGCTGAAGGAGTTAGGAGTATCGCAAGGAGTGGCAATAGCCCTTGATACTGCCATGAGACCGCTAGCAGTACGCAGGGGCGGAAAGAAAAGGGTCCTACCCAAAACCCCCAATAAATAAGCCATTCTTGAAAGGGTCCTACCCAATTTCATATTACCCTTTGCTGGCATACAAAGCGTTTTTTATGTAGTAAAAAGACATCGCTTCGCATCCGATCGGATGCAGCTAACCTAAAGGAGCTAAAGCGATGTCTAGTCAATCACGTCGAACAACTTTTTCTCGACTGCCTCAAGTTCTCACCCGTTTCGGCTTTAGCCGGTCTACTTGGTATGCCGGTGTTAAATCTGGGAAGTTCCCGCGGGGAATTAAAGCAGGCCCTAATATCAGACTTTATCCGGACGAGGATCTAGACGAGCTCGCGGAAAGGCTGCAGAGTCAGGAAAACAACTTTGAAGTTCTTGCGAATCCTGTAGCGGTGCCGAAGGGCAAAATCAGTACGACGAACGAGATAGAAGTAACCCGGAAAAGTGGGGATGACAATCGAGATTATCCTCTTAAGAGCAAGCGGAGGACCCAGCGCCACAGCATAAATAGGGGGATGAAAAATGACAACCCCTGATCATATGGATCCAAACGACTTTGCCTCAGGAAAGGAGGATTTCGCGTTAGACCTTCTTGGGGACGGCGCTGACGCTGCACGAGTGTTGATATGTAATTTGCCGAAGGCAAATGCTGACGCATTATCTAGGCATCCTATTGTAGCGGTGGGACACGCATTGCTTATCCATTTGGATGCACTTGCGAACCAGCAATATCAGCAAGGCCAAGAATTGATTGGGGAGCTGAAGGCTGTCACGGAAAGTGTGAGACTCTTGGCCAGTCCGCCTGACAGCGGTAATTTGGGCGATAAACATCAACCTGCTACAGAGCGAGCGCTTTCCGATTATTCCCGTCTCAAAGAACTGCTCGGGCTTGCCCAATCCGCATTTAGCGATGCAGACTACCGCGAAGCTTTAACCCGTCTTCGACGGCTCGCAGGCTTTTGACGTGAGCGCCGATTTCAGCCGCGTTAAAGCGGCGGCGCAGGCGCGCATAGAGGATGTGTTGTCCAACTGGATACCAGGGGGAAAGCGGCAAGGGCGTGAGTNCCTGCCGCTGAACCCGACACGGTCAGACAGCAAGCCGGGCTCGTTTTCCATCAACCTGGACACTGGCGCATGGTCGGACTTTGCCACCGGTGACAAGGGCGGCGATCTGGTTGCTTTGGTGGCTTATCTCGAAGGGATAAAGCAAGGCGACGCCGCAACGCGCTTAGCCGCCTTTCTTGGCCTGGATCTGAAAAAATCCGACTCGCCAGAAAGCCCTACAAGCCCCGAAAAGCGGTCCCCCTATACCCGAGCCTTAACCACGACTAAAAAAGAACAGTGGTCGCCAATTCTGCCTGTGCCAGGGGACGCTCTAAAGCCCCCGCAATCCCACCATAAGTACGGCAAGCCCGCAAAGATTTTGGAGTACCGCAGCGCTACAGGCGAGTTGCTGTGCCTGGTGTATCGCTTCGAGCCAAAGGCGCCGGGTGAGCGCAAGCAGTTCTACCCGTTGACCTGGTGCAGGAATGCCGAGGGCAAGTGTGAATGGCGCTGGCAGGGTTTACCGGAACCGAGACCCCTGTATCGCGGCGACCAGTTGGCGGCAAGACCCGATGCGCTAGTCATTGTCGCCGAAGGGGAAAAATCGGCTGATGCCGCCGCCGTGCTGTTTCCTGATGCCGTATGCACTACGCCGCTAAACGGCGCCCAGTCGCCTCATAAGACAGATTGGACGCCGCTGGCAGGCCGAACCGTTTGGCTGTGGCCGGATAACGACCCAGCGGGCATGAAGTGCATGGAAGCTGTTGCCGATCTGGTGCGCAAGGCCGGAGCAAGTGAAGTGAGCCTGATCAACATTGCTGCCTTTGCACGAGTGCCGGGACGGGACGGCGAGGGGCAACCAACCTTGAGCGAGGGACCCGCACCATCGGAAAAATGGGATGCAGCGGACGCGCTGGCGGAGGGATGGACCGCAGATCACCTGCACCTGTTACGCAGGACTCCTGACCAGTTGACCATACTTGCGCAACCTAAGTGTACCCACAGCAAGGTGAATGCGGGGACAGGAGCGCCGCATGAGCCGGAACCGCCCGAGAGACGCTTCCATTGCAACGATCAAGGCGTGTGGTACTTCGGCAAGAACGATAGCGGCACGGATGTGCCGCCGCTCTGGATCTGCTCCAGACTGGAAATTACCGCCGTAACACGAGACGCAAAAAACGAATCATGGGGACGGCTGCTGGAATTCGATGACTTGGACGGTGCGCACCATGTTTGGGCCATGCCCATGGAAATGCTCAAGGGGGACGGTTCAGAGTACCGGGGTATTTTGCTTTCTATGGGCCTCCAGATGTCGACCATGCAGAAAGCCCGTAATCTCCTGACGCAATATATTCAAACCGCCCAGGTGGAGGATCGCGCGCGATGTGTGGAGCGCACTGGTTGGCATGGCAACGTATTCGTCATGCCGCAGCGCACCATCGGCCAAACAGACGAGCGCATCCTGTACCAGTCGCCAATGAGTGCCCCTAGCACTTTCAAGTACCGCGGCAGCCTCGCCGACTGGCAGAAGCATATTGCCGCACCATGCGCGGGTAATTCCCGTCTGGTATTTGCGGTATGCGCCGCTTTCGCGGCTCCCCTATTGCATGTTACTGGGATGGAATCAGGCGGTCTGCATTACCGTGGCGATTCCAGCACCGGCAAAACAACAGCGCTAAGGATCGCTGCGTCCGTATGGGGCGGCAGCGAATACCTGCAGCGGTGGCGGGCAACGGATAACGGGCTGGAGGCGTTGGCCTCCCAGCATTCCGATTGCCTGCTAGTTTTGGACGAGCTAAGTCAGGTCGACCCCAGGGCAGCGGGGGAAGTGGCGTACATGCTCGCCAATGGCAGCGGCAAGGCAAGGGCTAACCGTATGGGGGCAATGCGCGACACCGCCAACTGGCGAGTGCTTTTCTTGTCGAGCGGCGAGGCGGGGCTGGCTGAACACATGGCGCAGGCAAACCGCAAGTCCAAGGCGGGACAGGAGGTGCGCTTGCTCGACATTGCCGCCGATGCTGGCAAGGGATTGGGACTGTTCGATACCTTGCACGATTACGAAAGCGGCGCTGCCTTTTCCAAGGTGCTAACAGAAGCGGCAACTCTCTATTATGGAACTGCCGCGCCAGCATTTACTGAGAAGATCGTGGAGCACTTGGACAAGTTGCCCTCAATGATAAAGCAGGCGCAGCGCCAATTTATAGCGCAGCACTTGCCCGGCGATGCAGGAGGACAAGCGCATCGCGCGGCGCTGCGTTTCGCGCTCGTGGGTGCGGCGGGCGAACTTGCCACCGCGTGGGGCATAACTGTGTGGGCTTTGGGCGAGGCGAGTGAAGCAGCAAAAACGTGTTTTGAAGCGTGGCTAGCGCAACGTGGCGGCGGCGGGAATCAGGAAACCGGTGCCATGCTGGCGCAAGTGCGGCAATTCTTCGAACTTCACGGTGACGCCCGCTTCACCGAATGGGATAGGGCAACAGACGATCACGCGCCTAAGACAGTCAACCGTGCTGGATTCAGACGGACGCACGGTGAATCCGGGGAAGTGGAATACTACGTGTTGCGGGAAGTGTTCCGGAGTGAGGTATGCAAGGGCTTCGACTATAAGGCCGTATGCCGTCTGTTGACCAACGATGGGGCGCTGCAAATGGGAGGCAGGAGCTTTACCAGAAAGGAGCGATTGCCGGGCATGGGTAACACCAGCTGCTATCGAATCACCGCTAAATTATGGGGCGGCGATCATGAGTAACCTGGAGTGGCTGGACGCGCTAGGACTGGACAGGACGAAGCTGCCCCAACTGCCCGAACGGGAGCCGGAAGAGTTGGGGCAGCTGAAAGCCAATCAGCATGCCATGAACCAACTGCCCCAACTTGTCCCGACACAAACAAGCGACGCACGAGCGGAAAACAATATCTCATCTTCGCTGGAAGGGGTGGGCAGAGAAACAAACCGCGCGGCAGAAAAAGACATGCAAACGGCATGGGCAGAAGGCTTCCTGACCTGCTGGCAACTGCTATTGCAGGCCGGGTTGCTGGTTTACCCAGCACAGCAGGCAGGACAGGATTGCCGAGGTTGTAAGCACATCACCATGTCAACCGAGCATCATGAAGGTAGCCGCCGCAAGTTCTTCTGGCGTTGCGAACGGGGCCACCGGCAGATGGAGATAGGGTTGAATGGCGAGCGCATTATCATTGCCCCACCGGGATGTGGAGATTATGAATCGCCTGAGGAGAAAAAATGGGACTAATAAATGCTGGCGTCAGTTTATTCTCGCTCGACCCCAAGCCGAGGCAGTCCAATCACAATGGCAACTCTACCTACCGGGAGGGCGGGTCAAAACTCAATGCCTTTTGCAAAGGAATCCGATTGCTTAGTAAGATTTTTGCGTGCGCGAAATTGAAGGAGGGGGGTTAACCTAAGAATCGGATAGCAGATGTACTAAGGTCCAATGGGATTCGCTCAGAGATAAAATTAGAATGAAATTTAGGAATATTGTTTATAGATAGGATCAAGTTGTACAACTTATACCTCCGAGTAGAGTGTGAAAAAAACTGATAAATCTTCCAGCGTTATTTTTCTCCTTTTTTCCGTCGCTCTCTTGCTGTTCTTGCATGGGTGCGATAAGCGCGATACTAAGGAAGAGGACCATGCGCCTCTAGTCGAAAGGGTGACAGCGGAAGAAATTTTTGAACGGACGAAAAACAGTGCGGAAGCTGGAAATGCTGAAGCACAATTCCAGCTTGGTGAGATGTACCAGAACCTCAACCCATTTGGGGATGAAAAAGCAGACGCAGTTGTACCTTCCGATAATGCTAAAGCAGCAGGGTGGCATAAGAAAGCCGCAGAGCAAGGATATGCTCGTGCCCAACACAATCTCGGCGTGATGTACGAGGAAGGTCTGGGTGTGCCCAAAGATGCCACAGAAGCGATGAAATGGTTTCAAGAAGCTGCCGAGTTAGGAGATGCGGAAGCTCAATTCAAACTTGGTGAAATCTACCGAAGTGTGGATCATTTTGGGTATAAGCAGGTAGGCGTGGTTGTGCCTAAGGATGATGCTAAAGCAGCAGAGTGGTATCGGAAAGCCGCCGAGCAGGGATTTCGTCACGCGCAAAACAATCTCGGCATGATGTATGAAAAGGGAGAAGGTGTACCTAAAGGTGCTGCCAAAGCTGTAGAGTGGTATCGGAAAGCGGCCGAACAGGGAGACGCTAATGGTCAAAATAATCTTGGTCGAATGTATGACGCGGGTGAAGGCGTGCCCAAGGATGTCGCCAAAGCCGTGGAATGGTACCGAAAAGCCGCCGAGCAGGGGCACGCTCGTGCGCAAAACAACCTTGGTTTTTTGTATCTCTACGGTATGGGAATTCCTCTTGATCGGGTTCTTGCCTACGCTTGGTTGAATTTATCTGCTGCACAGGACTTTGCCCCGGCTATCGCATTCCGATATATGGCTGAGGAAAAAATGACGACCGCACAGATCGCCGAAGGTCAACGTTTGGCCTCCAATTGGAAGAAAGGGGATACGCTACAATCAGCCAGTATATCTGGTTCAGGTAATATCGAAAGCGGTGGAGCGTTTAGCAAGCACGAAACGAGCACTGCGTTCATCGTAAGCCACGAAGGGCACGCGTTAACCAATTATCATGTCATTAAAGCTTGCAAGGAAGTGCGCGTGGCAGGTTACGAAGGTATAACCAAAGTTATCACATCTGATAGCGTAAATGACCTTGCGTTGCTGCAATTACCTAGCAGGAGCATCAAAGTGGCTTCGCTGGATCCTGACCATCCCAATCTCAGACAGGGTGAGGATGTGGTTGTGTTTGGCTATCCGCTCAATTCAGTGTTGTCCTCCGGCGGAAATCTCACGCCGGGCACTCTCAGCGCCTTGACAGGTTTAGGGAACAATACCAGTCAGATACAGATAACGGCTCCAATTCAGCCAGGTTCCAGCGGGAGTCCTGTGCTCAACAAAAAGGGAAGTGTCATTGGAGTGGTAGCAATGAAGTTGGATGACGGGTTTGCAGCGAAAACCACAGGGCAGATTCCGCAAAATGTAAATTTTGCTGTTAATAGTCAAACGACCAAAACGTTCCTTGATACCAACAGGGTCCCCTACAAAACTAGCGGTGGATGGTTCTCGCGCGAAAAAAACAACGCCGATATTGCCGACGAGGCGAGAAAGTGGACGTTAATCGTAGAGTGTTGGAAATAATTACCCAAACTATTGTATGCCTGCTCCTCATCAAGCTTATTCACCGCAAAAAGCAATGGATCGTGCATCTTTTCCGAATATGCGAAAAATATAGCAGGCTAACTACGTATTTTGTATTGTTGGGTAACTTGACAAGCTTGCCATTTTGAACTGAAACATTGCGAAGCCCGCGGTAGGTATCCGGACATCGAAATTGGCAAGTTTTAGTATGTCGATTTGTACTGTGATTTGGTGGACGTGAACGATGCGGTTTGGTGGAAACAGAAATCATAAGAAATGTAATGAGAAGTATGTGCACTGCCGATGAAGCCAGGAAATGCTGGCTTAGGTTTCGCAACTTTATGTAGCGTAGAAAAACTGATAGAGCCATTAATTGCTTCACCTGCTCTACCGTGGCTTCTGGGGTTGTTGACAACGTAGCTCTGACTTATGGGGTAAAGGCTGTCAGTAGAACAGACATCATCGGTTCAGGGATATTCTTCAAAAAGTAGGTAGCTTGCAATGCTACCAGCTGATACAAGCACGCTTAATATGGCTGTTGGTATAATTGTTGGTATGTTAGTTTTTTGAACTATACGAAAGGGCACCTGTAAAGGCATTCAGCAGATTGTTTGGTTGAGCCCTTGCTCCAGCTAACTCTATCTATCTCAGCAAGTCCACGAAAACCCGCATAAAACGGCCTTCAGAGTTTTAGGTGTTTCACCCCCCTATCCCTTCCCATTGCCAAGACTATTGGCTCAAAATTTAACTGTGCCTGACATTAGCGGATTGATTCCAAAAAATTGTGTGAAGCAGTACCTGATCCTCTTGCCTATACGAGGCGGATTTCTTACGTTAGCAGGCTGAGAAACAGCGACAGAATTTTGGCATACAGATAAATATAGGATAAGCGGGAGGAAAGTAACAAATGAAGAATACTGCTGGTGTCCAGTCTGATAAGTTTGTTCGCATCATTGAGGCGTAACGACAAGATGAGGAGCAATCAAACCTACGATGTAATGCTAGAAGCACTCAAAGTTTTTGCGGCCACTATACAATCAAAATTCAATGTGCTCGCAGCAGGACGTGCAGAAGACCAATTGCGTCGGCCTGTGGATACCTTATTGGAAAAAATTGGAAATTCGAGAAATCTGGAGGTTGTAGCGAAAGACGAAAGCATCCTGAACGATCAGTTAGGACGCCCCGATTTTGCCGTGACAGTGAATCGTTTGTTATGCGGCTATATTGAACTGAAGTCGCCGGGTACAGGTGTGGCACCGGACCGTTTCAGGGGACATAACAAAAAACAGTGGGAGCGGTTTAGCCTCTTACCCAATCTGATCTATACCAATGGCAATGAATGGGCGCTGTTTCGTCATGGAGAAAGGATTCGGTATGTACGTTTTGACGATGACTTGACTGTCCTCGGCACGCGCGCGGTTAACAACAAGATCGCTGCCGAACTGCATGTGCTGTTAGCTGATTTCTTTCAATGGGAACCGATAGTTCCCAAGTCGGCCAAGCAGTTGGCAGAACTACTCGCGCCGCTTTGCCGGATGCTGCATGACGATGTGCTCGCGGCACTCAGCAAACGCTCTGAAGCCATGGTGTCCGTCGCGCGTGATTGGCGTCGTTACCTTTTTCCCGAAGCCAGCGATCAGGTGTTTGCCGACTCCTACGCGCAGACAGTAGTTTTTGCTTTGCTCCTTGCTCGTTCGGATGGCAGTGACACGCTTCTGCTTGACCGTGCAATCCAGCAGCTTACTGGCTCAAATAGCCTTTTATCCCGCGCATTGGAGGTGCTGACCGATTCTCAGTTGAGTGATGACATCGGTGCATCCCTCAATCTTCTCCAGCGTGTTATTCAAGCAGTTCCCACGGGTACGATGTCCCGCGGCAGGCGCGACCCGTGGTTGCACTTCTACGAAGATTTTCTCGCCGAATATGACCCAAAGCTACGTAAGGATGTCGGAGCCTACTACACGCCGGTGGAAGTGGTACAGGCTCAGGTACGGCTAGTTGATGAGTTGTTGCGGGAAAAATTCCATAAAAGACTGGGCTTCGCAGATGGAGATGTTGCGACGCTAGATCCGGCTGTAGGCACGGGTACATACTTGCTAGGCATCGTTGAGCATGCTCTACAGCGAGTTCGAAGTGAAGAAGGCGATGGCGCGGTAATCGGACGTGCCGAAAGCATCGCAAAGCAACTCTACGGTTTCGAGATCATGGTAGGCCCATATTCAGTATCTGCACTCCGGCTTACCCGCATGTTCCACGATTATGGTGCGAAAGTGCCGCGCCAGGGTGTTGGTATCTGCCTGAGTAACACGCTGGAATCCCCACATGAGAAAATTCCCGAATTGCCTTTACTTTACAAGCCCATCGGAGACGAGCACAAGCGCGCCCGCTCCATCAAGGATATCCAGCCGGTGCTGGTATGCATTGGTAATCCACCCTATGACCGGCACGAAGCGGCTAATGAAGAAAACCGCATGATGACTGGTGCATGGGTCCGCTGGGGNGAGAGCAAGCACGGCAAGGACGCTATCCTCAATGACTTCATCGAGTCGGTGAAAAAGGCCGGTAAGGGCGGACAGCTCAAGAATCTTTACAATCTATACGTTTATTTTTGGCGCTGGGCACTGTGGAAAGTGTTCGAGCACGAGCNCCCTGGTGTTATGCCGGGCCCCGGCATCGTGACCTACATCACCGCCTCATCCTATCTAGACGGCGACGCTTTCCTTGGCATGCGGGAGCACATGCGGCGGCTGTGCGACGAAATCTGGATCATAGACCTGGGCGGCGAAGGCCGCGGCACTTGCCAGGATGAGAACGTATTCAACATCCAGACCCCGGTAGCCATCACCATAGCCGTGCGCTATGGTGCGCCGAACCCGAAAATTCCGGCGCAAGCGTATTACTGCCGGATTGAAGGCAACCGAACGGCCAAGCTGGAAAAGCTTGAAAGCATTGATGGTTTCCGGAACCTGCAATTCGAGATTTGTCCCACCGAATGGCAGGCGCCACTCCGACCACAAGGCACCGCGACTTTTTTTGACTGGCCTCAGATTACTGACTTGATGCCGTGGCAGCATTCCGGCGTGCAAGGGAAACGAATTTGGCCGATAGGTTTAACCCGTGAAGTACTACAAAACCGTTGGAAAAGTTTGCTCATATCGGTGGATCGCGCGGCGCTATTCAAGGAAAGCACAGACAGAAAGATAAAGGGGAAATACAAGGCGCTTTGGACTGACCCTGAATCGACCGTGCCCATTGCCGACTTGAATTTCAATTCTCCTTGTCCTAGGGTTTGTGGCTATGGATATCGCTCCTTCGATCGGCAGTTCATTATCGCAGATACAAGGTTGTTGTCACGGCCACGAGAGTCGCTCTGGACCAACCACTCGGACACGCAACTTTATTTCGCCAGCCTGTTATCGAGCCCGCTTGGAACTGGGCCAGCTTTGAGCATCAGTGCCAACGTGCCCGATCTCCATTATTTCCGGGGCTCATTCGGCGCCAAGGAAATTCTGCCTCTTTACCGCGATGCGCAAGCCCAGTATCCCAATTTGCACCCGGCTTTGCCCGTTGCGTTGAAGCAGATTTTTGAACGGGCAGTCACCGCAGAAGAAATCGCAGCCTATCTCTACGCGGTGCTCGCCCATCCCGGTTATACGGCACGCTTCCATGAAGAACTGAAGAACCGCGAGGTGCGCGTTCCTATCACGCTGAACAAGGAACTGTTTGCAACTGCCACTGCCATTGGACAGCGGCTCATTTACTTACATAGTTATGGCGAACGTTTTGCGCAAGGCCAAACATGGCCCCATGGCCGCGCACGTTGCGCCAAGGCCATAGCCACCGAAAGCTTACCGGAGAAATTCAGCTACGACGAGGCAACGCAGACACTGCATGTCGGCGATGGCCTGTTCAAGCCGGTGGCACCGGCGGTGTGGGNGTTCGAAGTCTCGGGACTTAGAATTTATCCGTAAATAATATTTGCTTTACCTGGGGCTCCTGCCTTGCGGAAGGCGATAATGGCGCAGCCGAGCATAAGCAGTGCGA
>Ga0041910_1000975_pt1 | contig 31035 bp, 20 predicted proteins | sample ThiBio_1000_biof_FD_55015 | JGI IMG/M metagenome (GOLD analysis project Ga0041910, IMG submission 55015) | Wastewater bioreactor microbial communities from Cape Town, South Africa - Thiocy_expt_1000_biof | ecosystem: Engineered > Bioreactor > Thiocyanate-remediating > Anaerobic-Aerobic | place...
CCGCCGTTAGAGGCGGTCAGCGTCTTCTTAAGCGGCTGCCCCGTCACACCTCGCTTGACGACGGCTGAATCGCGCTCGCTAGCGGTCACCAGGGGTGAGTCCGCCAATCGTGCGCCAGTGGCCCTCATGGTTGCGGTGAGTGAAGGCAGCGAACCAGGTTCGAATGTCTCAACTTGGGTGCCCGACTCGTAGGTTCGGTAGCCCACCTCGTAATACATGTGTTTGGCCCCATCGCCCCCGGAATCGTCCGCGGTGATCTTGAGGCTCTTGGCATACGGGAAAGGAAAGTAAAGATTGGTTCCGTTGGCCGCCGTGGATTTATCGTAGGAAAACGGATACGTGAACGGAGGCATCTTGCCGTTCAGCAAGTCTGCGGTCACCGCCTGAAATCGGGGTGTTGTCTCTCCGTCGAAATAGAAGCGCAAAACGCCCGCTGGATTGGCGGACCAAAGTCGGACGACGGCGCCCGGCCCCTTAAGATCTGCCATCACATATTCTTTTCGGCCATCTCGGTTTTCTATGCGCAGATAATTTCCGGCATCGCCGTTCGCAAACCACGTTTTGGGGTCGGCGGGCGTCGTTGCCGCTCGGTCGTAACTGCTGGCCTGCGTCATTTTAAAGTAAGGCTTGGGGCGATGGGTTAACCAATCCAAATCCGTCATTTGCTTCAAAAGCCCGGAAGTGGTTATAGTCTGTCCCACGGCCAGCCCACCAAAAGCAAGGCAGGTCAGAGTCAAACAGGTTCTACGAATCAAATTCTTTCCCTCCAAAGGTAGCAAAGTTGCTTTAACCTTGGCCAGTATTATCCCCAATGACGACAATGAAAGCGCCGGCAAACAAACACTGGCTGCAATTACTCCAGCGATATCAAGGCTTGGTCGGTCTCCTTCTTCTCCTTGCGGTCGCTCTATTCCTAGACCGAGAACACTTCTACACCGGCGGAAATTTTTCAAATGTTTTGAATCAGCTCGCCGTGCCGGGGATTCTTGCGGTTGGAATGACTTTTGTGATTCTTACGGGCGGGATCGACCTCAGCGTCGGATCCCTCCTCGGTCTCTTGAACTGCATCGCTGCCACCTGGCTGGTGAGCGGCGCGGGCGTCGGTCCCACCATACTCTACACCCTCTTCATCGGAACCCTCGTGGGAGCAATCCTTGGATTCCTGGTGGGTGTCACCAAACTACAGCCGTTTGTAGTCACCCTTGCTGGCATGGTAAGTCTTCGCGGTTTGGCCTACGTCTACACCAACAACGGAACCGTAAGCGGATTGGGTAAATCCCTCGAATTCCTGATTAAGCCCGTCGCCGGAATCCCGCTCAGCGCCTGGATCATGTTGACCATCACGGCCATCGCCGCCGTCCTGCTTTGGGGCACGGTTTTCGGGCGGAACGTCTATGCGGTGGGCGGCAATGAAGACGCTGCCCGCTATGCCGGTCTCCCGATCGCCAAGGTTCGTATCGGCGCATATGCCGCCAATGGTCTTTGCGTTGCCCTCGCCGCCCTCATCTATACGGCGCGAAACATGAACGGTGATCCCAGTGCCGGAACGGCTTACGAGTTGGACGCCATTACCGCCGTTGTCGTCGGTGGCTGTTCCCTCCTCGGAGGCTACGGCGGAGTCCTTGGCACGTTTATCGGGGCTCTTTTTATTGTCTGTTTGAATGTATTGCTTATACTTAAGGGCGTTAACACTTACGTTGGAATGGGTTGGAAAGGCATAATAATCCTCGTTGCGGTGTATTTGCAAAACTTAGGCAGGAGATCATAAACGCATGAAATTCTTTATCGGGCTAATGGCGGCCCTTCTCATTGTCGGATGTTCAGGAGGAGATAGCGGCTCAACCGGATCCGACAACGCCAATGGTGGCGCGGGCAAGAGCGCGTCGTCCGATGGCGCCAAGCCTCTCGTCGTTTTCTCGCAGGCAAACTCTCAAGATCCTTGGCGAAAAGTCTTTGATGCCGAAACCAAGGCAGCGGCCGAGAAACTCAGCGATGTGATGCAGTACGACTCCCAAGACGCCGGGGGCGATCCTGCCAAGCAAAACAATATCATCGACACCTTCGTCGTGCGAAAACCCAAGGTGCTCCTCGTTTCTCCCACAGAAACCTCAGTGCAGGGTTCCATCGAGAAGGCCTTTGATGAAGGAATCTCCGTCATTCTCCTCGACCGCGGAATCGACAGCGAGAAGTACACCACCCTGATCGGAGGCGACAATACCGAGATCGGACGCGAAGCCGCCGAATATGTCGCCAAACGCCTGAACGGCAAAGGCACGGTCCTCATGATCCAAGGCATTGCCCAAGCCACCCCCACCAAAGATCGCAAGGGCGGCTTCTTGGAAGTCATGAAGAAGTACCCCGACATCAAGATTATCGAGGGAGACGACTGCGGTTACCAACGCCAAAAAGCCCGCAGCTACATGGAGACCTTCCTCCTCAAGGGTGAAAAGATCGATTGCGTCTACGCCCACAACGACGAAATGGCCATCGGAGCCCGCCTCGCCTGGGATGCCAGCAACCCGTCCGGCCCCGCCCCCATCTTCGTCGGCATCGACGGCTGCCAACAAGAAGTCGTGGACATGATCAAGGAAGGCAAACTCGACGCCACCTTCAAATACCCAACCCCCGGCGCCAAGGGAATCGAGATCGCCGCCGAGATCATCAAAGGCAACCCGCCCAAAGACAAAAAGATCGNCCNCCCCACCGAGATCGTCACCAAAGAAACTGCCGACGCCTACACCAAAGCCAACCCCAATCTCGCCAAATAAATCCAAAAGACGCTCGTGGCCCAAAACCACGAGCGTCCCATTTCCAACCAAACCACCGGAGTACCGCCAACTCGCCTCAAGCATGTATTCCGACGGTCCTACCGTCGTACGCGCGCGGCCCAAACAGAGCGCTCTAAACCAGCACACACCCACGTCAGCAGAACTGACGCCTACATCCCGCCCTGTGTCCACAACGCGCAACCCATCACCGAGCGCAATGTAGCCGACGGTCCTACCGTCGTACGCGCGCTGCCCAAACAGAACGCCCTGAACCAGAACACACCCACGTCAGAAAGACTGACGCCCACATCCCGCCCTGTGTCTACAACGCGCAACCCATCACCGAGGGCAATGTAGCCGACGGTCCTCCCGTCGTACGCGCCATGCCCAAACAGAGCGCTCTGAAAACAGAACGCGCCCACGTCAGCAGAACTGACGCCCACATCTCGCCCGGTGCCCACAACGCGCAATCAAACACCGAGCGCAATGTAGCCGAGGTCCTACCGTCGTACGCGCGCTGCCCAAACCAGAGCGCTCTGAAACAGAACACGCCCACGTCAGAAGGACTGACGCCTACATCTCGCTCCGCCTCCACAACGCGCAATCAATCACCGAGCGCAATGTAGCCGAGGTCCTACCGTCGTACGCGCGCGGCCCAAACAGAGCGCTCTGAACCAGAACACACTCAAATCTCCGGTCGAGTCCGACGCACTCGCAAATCGAGCGCACCCGGTTAAGTAACCCCCAAAGGCAAAATGCCCACACCCGCAGCCCCTCCCCCAGGTCTTCCGTAAAACCCGAAAAAGGTGATCAAACCCCTCAAGCAAATCCTTCTCGCGGTCGTCGGCCTAACCCTGCTCAATTTCGGAATTCAAGGGCTGTACAAAGGCTACATCTTTTATCGATATGGAATCGGCGGTATCGCCACCGTCGTTGATCAACCCGAGGAGATCCGAAGGGGTGAACCCCACGTCATCACCTTTCGCTATGACACCGAATCAGGCCCCAAAACAAGCATAGATGTCACGCGCCAATTCACAGATCGAGGCTCCTACATCCAGATTGTCCGCGTCCCTGAAGAGCAATTTCCTGCTGTCACATTCGATGGCTCCCTCAACAACGCATTCCTAGCCTTCATGGTCGCCTTTGCCGGAGCTGGGATGACAGGATCTGGGCTGGTCCAACTTTTAAAGAAGCCTACGACTTCGAACTCAAAAGCGAAGCCGCCCCTTCGTCCAACCACCACTGACAATTCGCCGCCTGCCGAGTCACCATCTGCGAAGGAAGCGCCTCAAAATCCTCCGGCCCCTCCAACACACGCTTGACCATCTCGGCCTTAGATTCCCCGGCCGCCATAAAGATCGTCTCGCCCGCCTCGCAAAGAGGCGCTGGCGTCAACGTCACGCGCTCGGAACAGACCACCGGCGCTTCCGAAGCGACGCACCAAACGCCATCCGAAACGACCGGCTGCAACCTGGGAAAGATCGATGCCGTGTGCCCGTCGTCTCCCATCCCGAGCAGAACCAAATCAAACTGAGTCACCCGAGATCGGACTAACTCATCATAGGCGGCCGCCGCAACGTCCACACCCCCCTCCCGATACATCGGAAAGAAGGTGAACTTTGCGCCAAATGCTTCGCGCATCATCCGCTCGTTACTGCGCTCATCGGTCGGCGGCACATACCGCTCATCGACCATGTAGATCTCCAACTTAGACCGCTCCAAGTCCGATCCCGCCATGATCTCAAATGCCCGCTTCGGAGTAGACCCTCCCGAGAGGGCCACCCGAAACACGGATTCTGACTTCTCCGCCCGAGCCAAGAGGTGATGCGCAAACGCCTCACTCAAAGCCTCTTTGTCGGAGAAGACCTTAATCAACGACATTTAGTGAGTATCCACCGGCATCGAATGCCAGCTTCGACCATCGCGAGCGATTAGCGCCTCACCCGCCTCTGGTCCCCACGTACCCGCCGGGTAGTTCGGGAAGTCCGCCGAAGGAGTGTTCGTCCACGCCTGCAGGATCGGATCGATCAACGACCAAGCCACATGCTCCTGGTCCGCGCGCATGAACAAGGTCGAATCCCCCTGCATCACATCATAAAGCAACGTCTCATATGCTTCCGGCGGCTCCACGTGAAACGCCTCGTCGTAATAGAAGTCCATATTGACCGTCTGCAAGCGCATCCCCTTGCCCGGCTGCTTCGCCTGGAACCGAAGGACAATCCCTTCCTTCGGCTGAATGTTGATGATTAACCGATTAGGCTCCCAATGATCCCCCGCCGTTCCCGGGAAGATCTGGTGCGGCACCGGCTTGAACTCAATGCTCACCTGCGATACCTTGTGGGGCAACCGTTTACCCGTCCTCAAATAGAACGGCACGTCCTGCCATCGCCAATTATCGACATAGAGCTTCAAGGCCGCGTAAGTTTCCGTTGAAGATTGAGGATCAACCCCTTCTTCTTGTCGATAAGCCTTCGCCACCTCGCCACAGCTATATCCCGCGCCATACTGACCACGAACCGCATACTTATACAATTCGCCGTGCGGAATTGATCGCACCGCGCGCAATACGTCCACCTTTTTGTTCCGAACTTCATCGGCTTCAAAGGACACCGGCGGCTCCATCGCAATCATGCACATCACTTGAAGCAAGTGGTTCTGAATCATGTCCCGCAACGCGCCCGCCGTCTCATAAAACGCCCCGCGCTTCTCGACGCCTACATCCTCGGCGACCGTAATCTGGACATGGTCGATGTAACGTCGATCCCAAATCGGCTCAAACAGTGCGTTCCCGAACCGGAATGCCAACAGGTTCTGAACCGTTTCCTTGCCCAAATAGTGGTCAATTCGATAAACCTGGCACTCTTCAAACGCCTCCATCACCTGCTTGTTCAGGTCCTCGGCGCTTTCCAAATCTCGTCCAAACGGCTTCTCGATAACCACGCGGTCATGCTGGCGATTCTTCGAAAGTCCAGCCCCATCCAGCCCCTTCACCGCCTGGCTGATCAGCCCTGGCGGAATAGAAAGGTAGTAGATGCGGTTGATATTTCGCCCCAATTCCTTCTCATCGTCGGCAACCACTTTGGAGACAGCCTTATAAAGCGCCGGATCTTCGAGGTTCCCAAACAGGAATTGCATCCGATCGCTAAAGGTCTTCCACTCTTCCTCGTCCGGCTTTCCACGACGAGAAAACTTGTCCACGCCCTCTCGCATGTCCGCCACCCAAGAGTCCCGATCCCCGCGTCGCCCGACGCCGATGATGCGAAAAGACTCCGGCAGCATCTTCTCGTGATAGAGATTAAAGAGTGCAGGAATGAGCTTGCGCTTCGCGAGGTCGCCGTTGGCCCCAAAAATGGTGATGAGTACAGGTTCGGGTCGTCCGTTCATTGATCTCCCCAGTGCGTATGGAAGGAACCGGGCTTGTCTATTCGTTCATACGTGTGCGCGCCAAAGTAGTCTCGAAGTCCCTGGATAAAGTTCGCCGGCAATCGACCCGTTCGGTATCCATCGAAGTAAGCCAAGCTCGCGCCTAAACAAGGAGCCGGAATCCCCTTCGCAATCATCTTCCCAACCACCGCCCGCAGCGGGTAGCCAAGTTCCAGAATCAATTCCCGGAACGATGGCGCCAAAAGCACACTCTTCCCTTCCGGCTTCTCCTTCACCGCCCGATACAGCGGGTCCAGCATCTTGGATCGGATAATGCAGCCTGCTCGCCAAACCTTGGTCGATTGAGCGATGTCGATATCCATCTCGTGCTCCGCGCTCGCCGCATCCAGAAGAGAAATCCCCTGCGCGTAAGTCAGTAGCATCGCCAAGTGAAGCGCCTCACCCAGTTCGCTAACATCCTGCGGCGAACTTGCCGACGAGGCATTGGGCGTGAAGTTGTTGGGCGAGAAATNCCCCTCCGCCTCCACGCGCTCTTCCTTCATGCCGGAGAGTTCACGCGCCGAAACCGCCGCGTCGATCGTCGGAATCGGAATGCCAAGATCGAAGGCGTCCTGAGAGGTCCACTTACCCGTCCCCTTCTGCTTCGCCTTGTCCAAAATCATGTCCACCAACTCATTGCCGGTGTCCGGATCTTGCACCCGCAGCACATCCATGCTGATTGCCGTCAGGTAACCGCCAAACGGACCGTTGTTCCACTTCTCAAACTCGTCTGCCATCGCCGCATTGGTCATTCCCAACCCGCGATGCATGTAATCGTAAGCCTCGGCCAGCATCTGCATGATCCCGTACTCGATGCCGTTGTGGACCATCTTCACGTAGTGGCCCGCGCCGCCCTTGCCCAGCAAGCCCACACAAGGCTCGCCGTCAAACTTCGCCGCCACCGCTTCCAAAATCGGCTGCACGCGCTGGTAACTCGCCTCCGTGCCGCCCGCCATCATGCTCGGCCCACGTCGAGCGCCATTTTCGCCGCCCGAAACGCCAACCCCGATAAACCCGAGCCCTTTCTCGGAAAGCGTCTTGCTCCGCCGCTCGGTATCTGTGTAGTGAGAGTTTCCACCCTCGATAAAAAAGTCGCCCGGCTCCATGTAGGGACTCAACTCGGCAATGACCGAGTCCACAGGATCACCAGCCGGCACCAAAATCATCACGATTCTCGGCTTCTCTAGCTGAGCGATGAACGACTCCGGCCCGCAAACCGCCGAGAGTTTCCGCCCCTCCGCTAAATCAGAAAAAGCCTTTGCCTTCTCCTCGCTTGTCGCGAGTCCAAGCACCGAGAACCCGTGGTCGGCCACGTTGAGCGCCAAATTTCGCCCCATCGTTCCAAGCCCGACCATGCCGAATTGATAGGTATCCGCCATTGCTCCTAGAGAGTACTAGAACGCTTCCGGGCCGGACCGGGCCTAAATCAAAAAGCCTCCGGAGAAATCTCTCCAGAGGCCGTGTCAAACAAGAATCAACCGATTCGCTTAGATGCCTCTCGTTTCACGATAGGATCTGTGCTGTTGGAGATCTTCTCAAACTCACTGACCGACTCCCGACCGCGGCCCACCTTAGCCAACAATGAGGCATAGTAGAATCGCGCAACGTCGGATTTAGGCGAGACCTTCAACGCCAGTCCGAAGGATTCCAGAGCATTCTCGTTCTGCCCCGTCAGCGTTTGCTTAATCCCCGCCGCCAATAGCGCGGCCGCTCGAATATCTCCGGCCTGGACCAATCCGGTCGTTGATGGGAAGCCATCACCTACCGACTCCCGGCCGTGCTCAATTGCCCGCAAGTAGGCGTTTCGGGCCTCTTCCTTTTTGCCGGCCGAAAGAGCTACTTCTCCATAGAAGGCGAGGGTAATCGGATCAGTCGCCGGAAGATCTTGCTTCTTCTCATCGGTGATCAAGCGAAGTTGATCCAGGGCCTCTGACCGCAAGTTCTTCCGAACAAGGATCTTGGTGAGTTTGAATCGAACATAGTACATGTCGATTTGCTCAAGAGCCTGTCGGTAGTATTTTTCGGCATCGTTTAGTTCGCCTTTCTCATCTGCGATATCCCCTAGCTTAATCAAACGATCCATCTCAGCGGCCCGAATGCCACTTGAAGGAAGAATTCGAGGGCCCATGGCCCCCACTCCTGACTGAGCTGATGCGATAGCTACACCGAAGAAGAGAATCGATACTGGAATCAAGCTGTATTTCATCGTCAAGTTTGCCACCCGAGCACTTTGGAGCATCAGGACAATCTGTCCATAGTCACATCATGCTCGACTTACCAGTACTACAGACTAACCAGCATTTCGATCGTTACGCGGCATTTCCCAATTTCAATCCGCCAATCCCATCACCGACTTCCAAGGGTTAAAATCCCCAAATGCTGTTGGACCTCCGAACGAACCGCCTAACCAACCCCCTTGGCATCCCCGTTCATCCGCCCACCCTGTCCTGGCGACTCGAATCCGGCCAACAGATCGCCTACCAAGTCCAAGTCGCCACCTCACCTGACCTCCTCGCCCAAAACCAGCCCGACCTCTGGGATTCCCAACGCACCGAGTCCTCCGAGTCCGTCTGGGTGACCTACCAGGGCGTCCCCCTCCAAGAACGACAAACCGCCTTCTGGCGAGTCCGCGCCTGGACCACCGATTCCGAATCCGACTGGAGCGAGCCCGCTAACTTCGAAACCGCTCTCGAATCCTGGCAAGCCCAGTGGATCGGCGGAACCCTCGCCGGGGGTCCCCGCACTGCCGCCCCCTGCCCCGCCTTCAAGAAAGAGTTTCAAACAAAAAAACCCATCGCCCGCGCTCGCCTCTACGCCACCGCCCTCGGCATCTACCAAGCCACCCTCAACGGCCAAAAAGTCGGCGACCACGAACTCGCCCCCGGCTGGACCGAATACAAAAAGCGCGTCCGCTTCCAGACCTTCGATGTCACCGACCAACTGAAGGACGCCAATCACCTCGAATTCACCCTCGCCGATGGCTGGTACTCCGGCCACATCGCCTGGCGGGGCCGGGAACTCTACGGAGACCGCCCCAAACTCCTCGCCCAACTCGAAATCGAGTACGCCGACGGCCAAACCGAGATCATCTCAACCGACGAAACCTGGCTCCACGCCTACGGCCCCAATCTCGAATCCGACATCCTCATGGGCCAAGCCGAAGACGCCCGCCAAAGTTACGACCACTGGCAACCCGTCCTCACCTTTGAAGAGACCGTCCAAGTCGTCCCCAGCCAAGAGCCTCCGGTCCGCATCACCCAAGAAATCATCCCCATCGAAATCAAAGAAATCCCCCAGTGGCCCGCCTCCCGCTGGCTCTTCGACCTCGGCCAAAACATGGTCGGCCGAATCCGCCTCAAACTCACCGGCCAGCCCGGCCAAACCATCACCCTCCGCTACGTGGAAGTCCTCGACAAAAACGGCAAGATCTACACGGAGAACCTACGCAGCGCCAAACAAACTGACTACTACACTTGCAAGGGTGGCGAAGAAATCTGGGAGCCCGTCTTCACCTTCCACGGCTTCCGCTATGTCGAAATCGGCGGCCTCAACACCCCACCCACCGAAGAAACCCTCACCGGTCTCGTCCTCCACTCGGACATCGCCAAAACCGGCGAATTCGAGTGCTCAGATCCCCTCATCAACCAACTCCAGCAAAACATCGACTGGGGCCAACGCGGCAATTTCGTCGATGTTCCCACCGACTGCCCCCAGCGAGACGAACGCCTCGGCTGGACCGGAGATGCCCAAGTCTTCGTCCGCACCGCCGCCTACAACCGTGACGTCAACCTCTTCTTCCGGAAGTACGTCCAAGACATGGAAGACGCCCAATTCGAATCCGGCGCCATCCCCTGCGTCGCCCCCTCCAACAACATCATCGACCACGAAGGCGGCCCCGCCTGGGCAGATGCTTTCCTCATCTGCCCGTGGGAGATCTACCAAACCTACGGCGACCAAGAGATCCTCTCCCGCCACTATCCCGCCTTCCAGCGCTACTTCCAATTCCTCGAAAACACCAGCCGAGACAACCGCCGCTGCTACCCGGATTACGAAGGCTTCAAGGGCTTCGGCGACTGGCTAAGCCACGAAGCAAACACCCCCATTGAGATCATCGGTACCGCCTTCTTTGCTCACGCCGCCGACCTCATGTCCCGCATCGCCGGAGTCCTTGGCCACTCCGCCGATCAGGCCAACTATCAGGCCCGCTACCAAGAGATCCGCCAAACTTTCCAGGATCACTTCATCACCCCGGATGGCCTCGTCGCCAGCGGCACCCAAACCGCCTACGTCCTCGCCCTCCACTTCGGCCTCGTCCGAGACGGCCAAGCCCCCATCGCCGTCCAAGAGCTCGTCCTGGATATTGAGCGAAGAGGCGACCGCCTCTCCACCGGCTTCGTCGGCACCCCCTACCTCTGCCACGTCCTCACCGCCGGTGGCCGAACAGATGTCGCCTATCGCCTCCTCAACCAAAAACGCTGGCCCTCCTGGCTCTACCCCGTCACCAAAGGCGCCACCACCATCTGGGAACGCTGGGACGGCTGGACCGAAGAAAACGGCTTCCAAGATCCCGGCATGAACTCGTTCAATCACTACGCCTACGGGGCCATCGGCGACTGGATGTACCGCACCATCCTCGGCATCGACCTCATCGAGCCCGGCTACAAAAAATTCCGCCTCGCTCCCCAACCCGGCGGCGGCCTCACCCAAGCCCAAGGCTCCTTAGAAACCCCGTACGGACGCATCGAAAGCGCCTGGAAAAGAGAAGGCGAAACCACCCACTACACCTTCACCATCCCCCCCAACACCACCGCCGAAATCACCCTCCCAAATTGCCCAACGGAGAATAGGAATAGCGGAACTTGGATGATTCAGCAATGAGTCAGAATCAGCCCAAGAACCGACAGTATTTTTATCCTTCTTAAATAAATATCAACAGAAAGGTACGGACTGGTGTAGCATCAACTAAGCACTTCTAGACTTTTCAGGGTCGGCCTGACCCGTCGAACATTGGCAATGATCTCTCGCTAAAGAGCACTAGTTAAGAGAAAAAATGATGATCGCGGCTGTTATCTCACTCACCCTTGCTTCAAGTCACTTCACGAAGTTCAACAGTGACAAAGCGACATTCGTAGGAATCGTCTCACCGATTTCAGAGTCCACCGTAGTATCTAGAAAGCTTGTTGGAGGTGACTCCAAGAGGGATTCAGATTTTGAATCCGTGAGCTTCAATGTGTTGGGAAATAACTCCTGGACAAATCTGCCCACGATCAACGTTCTGACCAAGCATTCTTCAGGAAGGGCTTCCCAGAATGCTTCTATCTGCTTTGAGCGTCGCAAATACCTTCTACTCGGAACCAAGGGAAACGTCCAATTTGCCCCTGATGAATTCACTCCCGAATTGGTCGTCCCCACCGATGCGTCTGAACTAGCCCCAGGTAACACCCCTTCTGAGGTTTTCAGAAACACCCGATTAAGTTCGATGGCAATCATGGGCGACGCCGCTGGCCAAGACGCTGCCTACTTCGTATTGGCCTTGAATCGCCGCCAAATCTCACCTGAGCTGCTCAAGCAAAAACTAAGTCAAGATTCGCGTCGGCCAGCTGATATCGCCAGCCTGGTGGGAGTTACGGCCCTCGAAAGATATCTTGATCTCCCTAACTCAAGCCAACACCTATTCCAGGCGTTACAAAAATGGGTCGCGAGTTTACAAGTGCTTCCCGAAGGAGTTGAAACCGCTCTCCAACGAGTCATTTTCGAAGAATCAAAAGTTACCGCCGATCAAGTAGCGGCCCTCGCGGAGCAAGCAAAGGGGGTGAGTAAGAAACTCTTGATCCTCAAGAGAAGCCCACTTCCATTGACCACCGTGTCGGGGGTTCAAACTTACCAGCGATTGCTTTCAACTCCCAATAAGTCGATGACAAGTTTTATCCTAAGTCGGTTAGCGCAAATGACTCATCGAAGCGACTTAGAAGTGCCGCCTGTTTCCGGCATAGAAGTTCCCCAAGAGTGGCAAACATTAATAAAGAAATGGCAATCTTTTGAGCCAGAACAAATCCTGGCGATGATTCGAAGTTAACTTCCTGTCGGCGATGGCTAGCTTGCCCTCGGCATGCTAGCCGTCGTTAAATGCCTGCCAACTTGAGATCTGCCTCCACCCCTAAAGGTATCAATCTGCTGCATTCAAGCAGCCCAAGCGAGCTTTAGCTAGGCCATCGCCCTCTCCTTCCCAATCGCGAATTCCCTAAATCCATATCCGAACTCCTAGTTCGCGATATATTGCATCTACCATGCCGTTACTTGTCGCCCTCGCCCTCCTCGCCTTCCCACCCCAAACCTCCTACCGAGACAAGATCGGCGTCGGGCTGGAAGGCATCGGCAGCCGAGGGCTCGAGTTCGTGGACGTCATGAAGACCACCCGACCGCTGGAAAAGCCCTCCGGCGGCCCCGCCAAAATCGACGCCAACGGCTGGCCCTTAGAAGACTTCAAACTCGTCGCCTTTGACATGCGACCCGTCATGGCCTGGGCGCCCCCCATGGATGACCCCGAGGGCTATCAAATGGACGTCAGCGGAAGCTACTCACTTAGCTTCAAGGGCAAAGCCGACCTCACCATCGCCGGTGATTCCCCCGATTTCAAAATCGCCAACAAGAAGTACGACCCCGCCCAAAACCTCACTACCGCCGACCTCATCTGCCCGAAGGGTAAGGCGCTCATGGTCGTCACCTTCCAAAACACGGGCGGCGCGGTCAAGGATATCCATCTCCTCCGCCCGGGTTACTCCCGAGCGTCCAAGCAGGTCTTCACCACTCCGTTCCTCAAAGCCATTCAGCCCTTCCCCGTCCTCCGCTTCATGGACTGGCTCGACTCCAACGGAACCAATCCCTTCTACGGAGACGCCAAGAACACCACCGAGTGGAGCGACCGACACCTCCCCACCGATGCCACCTACACCCGTCAGGGCCGTAAGTTCGGAGTGCCCTGGGAAACCATCATCGCCCTCGCCAACGAGGCGAAGAAAGACGTCTGGATCAACATCCCCGTCGCCGCCTCGGATGACTACATCAAGAACCTCGCCGCCCTCATGAAGCGGGATCTCAATCCCCAATCCGCCATCTACCTCGAATACAACAACGAGGTCTGGAACTGGGGATTCCTCCAATCCACCTACAATCGCATGGCCGCTGAGGCCGAAGTCAAAGCGGGCAACTCCAACCTCAATAACGATGGCGAGAAGAACTGGGATGTCTGGCGCCGCCGCCGCCACGCCCGCCGATCCCTCGAGATCGGCCAGATCTTCCTCAACGCCTTCGGCAAAGACTCCTTCGGAAAGCGCATTCGCCCCGTCATGGCCTGGTGGGTCATCGCCCCCGACCAGTACAAGGACATGCTCGAATGGGTCAAGCGAACCTACGGCGCTCCCAACAAGTACTTCGTCGCTATCGCCGGAGCTCCTTATTTCAACACCCACGAAGCGCCCAAAACCGCCAGCCCCGACCAACTCCTCGCCACCCTCCGCCGTGCCACCGACGCCTGGGTCCCCGGCCGAAAAACCCTCATCGACCTCGCCAAATCCTACGGACTCAAGTGCTACGCCTACGAAGGCGGCCCCGACTCCGGCGGCGGAGATCCCACCAACGTCGCCAACCGAATCCGCGCCCACCGCGACCCGAGAATGAAAGAACTCGTCTACCGAGACCTCAAAACCAACTGGTTCGACCTCGGCGGAGACCTCTTCATGTACTTCACCCTCACCAGCGCCTCGTCCCGCTACGGCATGTGGGGCCTCTCCGAAGACATCACCCAAACCAACACCCCCAAATGGCAAGCCATCCACCAACTCATGGGCAAATAAACGTGGCTTGACCGGTGTGGCTTGACCGTCCCGGTCAAGGTTTCCACGGGCGTCCCGCCCGTGGAGCCCACCCTTTGGCGCGTTGAGGTTCAAACAAATCCAAGCGCACTCAGCACCTCGCACTCAGATTGTTGCCCGGCAGCCGTCGGGCAATAACCTCCCGACGCCCCACTTCCCCCAAGTGTCGTCAATAGAAACACGATGCCGAACAAAACCGAACCTTCCCTCGCCGGAACCAGCAGCGAAACTCACCCCGGAGTTCCAGGTCTCCGAAAAGCCGTCAACGACCCCGATCAACTCAAAAACCCGGGCGAGAAAACCGGCCTTCCCAACGAAGTAGACCCACTCCTCAAGAAATCAGAGCAGCCCCTAGAGGGCCCTGACCGAACCGCCCTTACCGAGTTCTATTCCGACGAGGTCCTCGAAGACGACCCAACCCTCGCCGACCGAACCGAGCAAACAGACCCGCCGGAAGAAGAAAAACTAACCATCCATGATCGCAAGGACCGAGACGTCGGGCCAAACGACTAACCCTCGCTGGCTCTAAACGGCAAGCGAGTTCCCCCTCTCCTCGCCCCCAGTCGAGAGAGGGGGGTGACAGCTACTCCACCGGCGGCAAGCTCTCCGGATCGACCTTGAACACCCGAACTTGCACCCAGCGAACCATGTCGTCCACCACGGTATGCATGATCGGAATGTCCAAGAGGGACAAGACCGTCCCCACAATCAATCCTCCGATGATCACCGTCCCCAGCGGTTGGTAGGCGTCCAATCCCGACTTCGGCACAAATGCCACTTGCGCCATCACAAAGATCGTGATCAGCGCCGTCATCAAGATCGGCCGGAGCCGCTGCGGACTCGCCGTGGCCACCGCCTCATTCCGGGGAACGCCCGCCTTTCGATACTGGAGGATCAAGTCGATCATCAGGATCGCCGTCACAATGTCCATGCCGCTCAGAACGATCACTCCCAACAACGAGACCGTAGAGAACGCCTGATGCATGATCCAGAGCATGAAAAAGACTCCGCTCAGTTCCAAAGGCAGGCTGAACATCATCTGGAGCGGTTGAAGGAACCCACCAAACTGCGCCACAAGGATCAAGTACATCAGCACCAGAGCCACCGCCAACCCGGAAAGCATCACACGGAAACTGTCCATCATCTGAGTCATGTCCCCGCGCGCTTCCAAGCCATACCCCGGGGGCCAGTTCAGATCGGCCAGGGCCCTCATCTGAACGTCCATCGTCACGTCCATACTCGGCCGTCCTCCCTTTCGGTAGTAGCCGTTAAAGCTCACCACTCGCCTCAATTGGTCGTGTTCAATGGCGCTGGGAGCCATCCGTTTTTCTAATCGGACCAACTCCAAAAGCGGGATCTGCTCTCCGTCTTTCCCAGTGAGAAACATCCCCTGGAGGTTCGAAAGGTCCTCGCGTTGAGACTCCTCGTACCGGACCAGAATCGTCGTCGGACGCTTGTTGGGTGTTCGGTAGAACTCCATCGGAAACCCTCCTCGCAAGGCGTAATACGCCTGCTCAGAGATCGCCGCGGGCGAAAGCCCATGGGCCGCCGCCTTGTCCTCATCCACCACCACCGTATAGGATGGCTTGGTCATTTCCCAACTCAAAAACGGCTGGGCTAAGTCTGATTTCCCGGTCGCCGGATTCAGGGCCTTGGTCTTGGCGATATTGAACACCTCATGCCCCAACTTGTCGATGAGGGTGAGGTTCTTTCCGTAAATCAGCAGAGCCACCGGTGCCAAGGAGGTCGCCATCACGTCCGAACCCATCTCCTTGATCTGGATCCGTCGAATCCCCGGAATCTCCTTCATCGCCCGGTCGTAGATCTTGTCGGCCAAGGTCCATATATCCGGTCGCCCAGAATCCTTGTCGGTCAAAGACAACATGCCAGAAACGCCGCTCACCTGACTCATTTGATATCCCGTGAAGTAGGCGCCTCCGGTGGTCATCCCCGGACCTCCTTCCGCGCCAAGCTCTAAGCTCGCGTCGCGAATCCATCCCTGACGCCCTCCTTCTTCGATCAGGATCTGTTCCAACTGCTTCGTCGCCTTCTCCGTCTTTGCGAAAGAAGTTCCCGGTTGCATCTCCATCTGAAGACTTGCCTGCCCAACGTCGCCCAAAGGCATCATCTCTGATCCAATGAAGTAGTAAAGGGAAAAGCCGACGATCACCGTAATCCCAATACGAACGAAGTTCGCAAACCGGTGGTGAAGCAGCCAGCGAATCAGCCGCTCGTACCCTCTCTCCAGCGCCTCGAGCTTTCGCTCGAAAGGCGCCAAAAACAACCGGCTAAACCACGTCTTGGGGCGTGACTCGGGCAACGTCATAAACCGAGAGCAGAGCACCGCCGTCAAGGTCATCGAAACGATGAAGCTAAAGATGAGCCCGAAGATAATCGGCCACCCCAGCCCCACGAACATTAGCTGAGTCAGACCTCCGCTCAGCATCAGCGGAATCAACGCCACGATCAGAACGATGGTTGCCGCCAAGACGGACCGCCTGACCTCCGTGATCCCATCGATCGTCGCCTGACGACGGTCTTTCCCCATCCTCAGATGCCGCTCGACCGCGTGAATGTCGATAATCGCGTCATCCACCAGCCGTCCAATGGCGATCAAGAGCCCAATCAACGTGCTGGAGTTCAGACTCATCCCCAAGGGAGCCATCGCCAAAAGTGACATCGCCAGGGAAACCGGGATCGCCGTGAGCGCAATGAGCGTTCCCCGCCACTCCCCCAAAAAGAACAGCACGCAAACTCCAGTCAGAATCACCGCCGCAATCAGCTCGTGCCGCATGTTGTCGAACAAAACATCCACAAAGCCTGCGTTGTTATAGGCGACTCGCAAGTGAATCCCTGGAAACTCTTTCTCCAGTTCTTTCGCCAGCTTCATCACAGCGTCAATAGTCACCGGCGAACTTGCATCGGGATTCTGAAGAACGTTGACCAAGATCGCCTTGTCCACCGTCTCCCCGTGAAGGTGGTGGTAGGCGGATCGGGGCTCGATGACCGTGTCCTTCACCGTTGCCACATCCTGAATGCGGACAATCTTATTGCCGATCGTCTTCACCGGATAACGGCCCACCTGAGCCGCGGAGGAAGCCAAAGAATCANCCCGCAAGATCGGTTCTTCCGTCTCGTTGGTCAGCAAACCCGCCGACTTCGCCACGTTGTACTGATCCAGCATGTTCCGCACGTCAAGAATGGAAAGCCCGAAGGTCTTCAGCTTCTCTCGGTCCACGTTCACCTGCATCTGCCGCCGATACCCGCCAAAGGAAGACACCGTATAGATGTTTCGATGAGCTGTCTTGAACCGATTGATCAGTTCGTTATCCGCCAAATCGCGAAGTCGCGAAAGCGTCCAGCCCTTGTCCTGATCGCCGGTCAAACTCATGGAGAGCACCGGAAGGTTGAGAGGATCCACTCGGAGAATCCATGAGGGTTTCAGATTGCTCCCCGTCGTGGGCAGGTCCGCCTGAACCACGCTAAGCAGACTCTGCACGTCCACCTGGGCCTTCTGCATATCCGTCCCAAACGGATACTCCAAGACCACCATGCTAAACCCGTCCTGACTGATGGACCGGATGTAGCGCACCTGCGGCACATTCACCATGCGCTGCTCGATGGGGGACGAGAAATAAGTCTCCATCTCCTCTGCGCTCAGCCCCGGAGACTCCGTCACAATCCCTAACATCGGGCTCTCCACATACGGCATAAACCGACGCGGCATATAAGAGCTGATCGCCAGATATCCCAAAAGGAGCATCGCCAGGAAGAACGAGATCACCACGTACGGGTGATCGACCGACCACCGAACGATATTGAATCCCTCCTTGCCTTCCGAATCAGTGTTCTCCCCGCTCATGAGGACTTCTCATCCTTCACAAGATCCATCCCGCACTTTGGACATTTGCCCGGCTTATCGGAGTGAACTTCTGGGTGCATGGGACACGTGTAGTCCACCTTGGGAGTCGTCTTGTGGCTCGAGGCCGGAACTCTCTTCTTTTCGTGTGCCGCCATCTCTGGCATCGCACTCATATCGCTTATCGAGGCAGGCTCTGCATCTGGCTTGCTCGTTTCTTCCACCCGCACCGGAGTTCCTTCAATCAGGTCGTCCAGCCCTTTCCAAATGACCTGGTCGCCTTCGTGCAGCCCGCTCTTGATCTCGGTCCGGCTAGCGCCTTGCCGCCCCGTTTCAACCGGTTGTCGGTGGGCAAACAGGCTCCCGCCTTTCTGCCTCTGCGTCAAATCCATTCCGCACTTGGGACACTTTCCTGGCCCCGGCAAGCTGATCTCAGGGTGCATCGTACAGGTCCAATCGGACTCGCCGGTTCCCGTCTTCTGCCTTACGACCCAAACGAAACTGCCGCTGTCATCCAACTGGACTGCTTTGCTTCGGACAGAGAGCGCCGACTCTCCTCCACCGATGGTCATTCGAACGAACATTCCGGCCTTCAGGTGACCATCTTCGTTGTTCACAATTGACTCCACCCGAAAGGTGCGAGCCGCGGGGTCAACCCTGGGAAAGACGCTCGTGATCTTTGCCTTCCCCCTTTTCGCCCCACTTGAGATCTCGACCAAATTTCCATCCTGAACGGAGTTCGCCAAGCTTTCTGGAACATCGGCCTGCACGCGAACTCTATTGACCGTGGTCAGTCTCAAAACCACCTGACCGGCCATCACCGGGGTTCCAGGGCTGACCACTCGCTCCGAGACAATGCCTCGCCCCAACGCTCGGAGTTCTCGGTAATCTGCAAACGCGGAGGCGCTTGCAACCTCCGCCTTCGCCGCTTGCGCTTCAAACTTGCGTGCGCTTGCATCGGCGTGAGCCTGAGCAATGCCTTCCTCCGCTTGCCCCTGCTCTGCCTTCGCCCCTTCGATCGCCGCATCCGCTTCTGACACCATTTGCTTGGCCGAAGTGAAGCGCTTTTCTGCAATGAGGACCGCCTGCTCCGCGCTGGCTCGCTCCGATTGCGCTCCTCTCACCCTCGCTTGTGCCGCATCCCGATCCCGCTCTGCGCTCTGCGATTCATCCTGCGAAACTGCCCCTTGCTTATACAGAGCCATCTTTCTGGCCGCATTCTTTTCCGCGTAGCTGAGTAGAGCTTCCTGTTCTCGAATGGCCGATTCCTTCGTCGCGACCTCTTCTCTTGCCCTTCTCAATTCAAGGGCGGCCGCGTCTGCATCGGTTCGCGCACGGTCACGCGCAAGGGTTGCTTCCCGAACGGTTGCCTGCGCCTTACTTAAAATGTTTCGGTGATGAGCAATCTCCCGGTCTGCCGAAAGAACTTCTGCCTCCTTCGCTCCAGACATTGCCGACATCTTTTCTCGCTCCGCCGCATATTCGGGCGCATCGAGAAGGGCCAGGACCTGTCCTGCCGAAACCTTGTCGCCCGGATAAACCAAGACTTTGCTCACCCGCCCCGGTACACGGGCGACAACGTCTTCGTCGGAGAACGCCTCGACCGTGGCCGGAAGCGTTGTTCCCCCTCCCAGAGTTCCTGGTTGGGCGAGATCGATAGAGACCGGCTGAGTCCCTACTGGCGCCCTCATCGCCGTCATGTCCATTCCCTGCGCCTCGATGACGGTAACCGCCCCCGGGGCTCTCTTATGAGTAACGATCCAGTTCACCGCTACCAAGCTGCCAACAAGAAGGAGCAGCGTAAGCCAGTGTTTTCGAATGTGATTGAATGCTTGAGACAAAAGAAAACCTCGCGATTCGTCTTGGCTCGATGATCGCATCGAGGTGCGATCGAACGGGCAAATGCCGAATTAAGCGAGGCTGGGTGGGGCGCGTAGAGAGGGCTCACGCCGATCGGGTTCGCGAATCCGGGGCAGCACCAAATGAGGTCGCAAGACCAAAACGGGCTCCCATCGCGCCGTCGGCGCTTCTAAGGGGGCAAATAAGAGCCCCGGTAAATCGGGCAAGGATGTGGTGGTCGGGCTAGCCGGCGGAGGCGTCTGCCCCTTGGTGAGAAAACATCCCTTGCGAGCCTTCGCGGCGGGACACTGACTGCACAGGGGAGCTGCGTGCTTGGAACACACGTCCGATTCCAAAACGCCCTGCACCCCAACCTGACCGGTGCAAAGGCACACCGTCACCACCGTCGGTACTTGACCGAAGACGACACCAAGCAGAGTCAACGCCAACAGGAGCCGCGAAACCACGTCCCCCTAAATAATACTCCGCCCCCCAAAAACGCATTTCACCCCCGGTGCAATGCTCCGAAATCGTCGGAACAATCTACAAGTACGACCGCCCCTGCCCACTGTCCCCTGATCCCTGCCCCCTGTCCCCTGATCCCTGCCCCCTGATCCCTGCCCCCTGATCAAGCGCTCAGCGCTTCATCCCGAATATCCAGCAACTCCTTCATCAACCCATGCAAATCCGGCTGACGATTGACTTTGCCGAACGAATCGTGCAGATCGCCATAAAGCGCGAACAGCCGCGCGTAAACCGAGACCGCCGAGGGATTGGGGGTGTAAACAATCTCCTTCACGCCCGCCATCGCGTGAATCGCTTCCAAAACGGAGCCATGCGCGCCCCCGGCGACGCTCGCCATGATCGCCGATCCCAAGGCGCAAGTCTGCGCCGAGCGGCTGATCTTGATCGGTCGGTTACAAACGTCGGCGTAGATCTGCATCGCCAACGCGCTCTTCTCCGCGATGCCGCCACAGCACACGATCTCGTCGATTTTAACGCCGTATTCCTCGATCCGGCGGATAATCGTCAACGCTCCATACGCGGTCGCCTCGATCAACGTCCGATAGATTTCCGCTGCCGTCGTGTAAAGCGTTTGACCAACCAACAGCCCGGTGAGTCGCGGATCGACCAGGATCGTCCGGTTCCCATTGTTCCAGTCCAGCGCCAAGAGTCCACTCTCGCCCGGCTTGAGCTTCAACGCCTCTCGCGTCAGTTCCTCATGAGAGGATCCCGGTGCCAGCTTCGAGGCACACCAGTTGAACAGATCGCCCACCGCGCTCTGCCCCGCCTCAATCCCAAGCATCCCCGGAATCACGCTTCCATCGACAATGCCGCAGACTCCCGGAATATCCGGCGTCGAACTATCTCCGACCATGATGTCGCAAGTGCTCGTCCCCATGATCTTGACCAGGGTCCCTGGCTTTACGCTGCTGCCGACCGCCCCCAAGTGAGCGTCCATCGCCCCCACGGAGACCACCACCGATTCCGGCAATCCTAGCGAGGCTGCTCGCTCCGCCGAGAGACGACCTGCGGGCTGGTCCGCCGTCTCCGCATGGTCGTAAAGCCGACCGCGAAGCGCCGCCAACCGAGGATCGAGCGTCTCCAGAAACTCTTCGGAAGGCAAACCGCCCCATTGGGCGCTGTACATTCCCTTGTGCCCCGCTGCACAGACGCCTCGAGACATCGTCCGAGGGTTAATGTTTCCCGTCAACCATGCCGGAATCAGATCCTGTAGCTCGCACCATGAATGCGCCGCCTCGAATACGTCCGGCGCCACTCGTGCGCACCTCAAAATCTTCGACCAGAACCATTCCGAAGAGTAAGTTCCACCAATCTTGCTCAGGTACGGATACCCCTGCGCCTTTTCCGTAATCTCCGCCGCCTCGGCATAGGAGGTGTGATCCTTCCACAGCCAGCACTGTGCATGCGGATTCTCGCAATAAGCCGGGTCCATCCCCAGCGGCAATCCATCTGCCCGCAACGGCAAAGGACTCGACCCCGTCGTGTCCACGCCAATGCCCACGATCTGGTCCACCGAGAAGCCGCTTTCCGTCTTCGCCGCCTCTGCCAAGACCTCCCGAATCGTCGCCGTCGCCCCCGCAAAGTAGTCGCCCGGATGCTGCCGCGCCAAATTCGGATCCTTCGGGTCAAGAATCACGCCCTGCTCCCCGCTCGGATAGTTGAAAACACTCGTCGCAACCTCGCGACCGTCCGCACAGTCCACAAGCAGAGCGCGCACGCTATTCGTGCCGTAGTCGAAACCAATGGAATATTGTTTCATTAGCTGGTTCAGTTTATTCGAGGTTCAACCCTCGCTTCCACTCCCCATTTAATTCAATTTCTTAAATAAATCAAACGGAGACCTCTAAATCTACCTCTATGGGTATCCCTTCTTCATAGGTATCCAATCGATCAAAAAACAAAGTAATCTGAACCCCATGTTTTCCAGCGCAGGGAGGCGCCAAATTCCATGAAGGAACCCCTCATCTCCGCTCGCCAAATCAAAATGTCCTTTGGCGGCGTCGAGGTACTCCATGGAGTCGACCTCAATCTCTACCCCGGTGAAGTCCACGCCATCACCGGCGAAAACGGCGCCGGGAAATCCACCCTCGCCAAGATCATCGCCGGCGTCCACCGCCCCACCGCCGGGGAGCTGGTCCTCAACGGCCAACCAACTCGCCTTGCCAATCCCAAAGACGCCGCCGCCAAAGGCATCTCCCTCATCCACCAAGAACCCCTCACCTTCCCCGACCTCACCGTCGCCGAGAACATCTACGCCGGAAATCACCCCCGAACCAAAGCCCGCCTCGTAGATTGGAAGACCCTCCGAGAAGAAGCCGCCACCACCATGGCCAACCTCGGCCTCCGCCTCTCCCCAGATGCTCCCGTCAAGGGCTTGTCCGTCGCCGATCAGCAAATGATCGAAGTCGCCTCCGCCCTCACCCACAACGCCCAAGTCCTCATCCTCGACGAAACCACCGCCTCCCTAACTCCTAAGGAAGTCGAAGAACTATTCGAAATCGTCCGGAGGCTCAAAGCCGAAGGCCGCGCCCTTGCATTCGTCAGCCATAAGCTAGAAGAAGTCTTCGAGATCTGCGACCGCATCACCGTCCTTCGCGACGGAAGCAAAGTCGCCGAACTCACCACCCAAGATTCCTCCCCCGCCGAAGTCATCCGCCACATGGTCGGAAGGGACATCGAAGCCACCGCCGTCACCCGCCACCACAAAGACCAAGCCCCGAGACTTTCCATCCAAAACCTTTCGGTCCCCGGCCGAGTTCACAATGTCAGTTTTGACGTCAAACCCGGAGAAGTCGTCGCTCTCGCCGGACTCGTGGGTGCCGGAAGAACCGACATCGCCCACGCCCTCGTCGGTGCTACCAAAATGTCGTCGGGAACCGTTCAAATCGATGGTGCGACGGTCGAAATAAAGACGCCGCTGGACGCCCAAAAGAAGGGCCTCGCCCTCGTCCCCGAAGATCGCCAACACCACGGCCTCCTCCTCCCCCTCTCCATCGCCGAAAACGCCACCCTCCCCATCCTCGAGAACCTCTTCAAGTTCTGGGTCAAGGGTTCCGAACAGGTCAGCATTTCAAAAGAGTGGATTGATCGCCTCCGTGTCGCGTGCGTCGGTCCAATGCAGCCCGTAGGAAGCCTAAGCGGTGGCAATCAACAAAAAGTCGTCCTCGCCAAAGCCGTTCTCACCAAACCAAAGGTTCTCATCGTCGATGAACCCACCCGAGGTGTCGATGTCGGCGCCAAATCAGAAGTTCACCGCCTTATCCGAGAACTCGCCTCCGAGGGTCTCGCCGTCCTCATGATCTCATCCGACCTTCCCGAAGTCTTAGCCGTCTCCGACCGAATTCTCGTCATGCGGGCTGGCAAACTAGTGGCCGAATACGAACGAGATCAAGCCACCCAAGAATCCATCATGTTTGATGCCGCCGGAGAAGCCGCCCATGCTAGCTAAGGTCGCCAAAAGCCGGGAGATGCGAACTCTCATCTTGGTGATTCTAGTCTTCGCCATCGCCGCTTTCAAAGAGCCCCGACTCCTGTCCGCCTCATCCATCAGCAGCATCCTACTTTGGATTCCCCTCCTCACCGTCATGGCGGTCGGTCAGATGCTTGTGATCGTCACCCGAGGAATCGACGTATCGGTAGGCTCGATGCTTGGTCTCTCGGGAATGCTCACGGGAATGCTGTTCCGTGCCCATCCCGACCTCAACCTCGCCCTTGGCGCAGGAGCAAGTCTGGGAATCGGCGCCGTTCTTGGTTTAATCAACGGCGGACTCATCGCCTGGGCGAAGATTCCGCCGATCATCACCACCCTCGGCACCCTCAGCGTCTACCGCGGTCTAACCTTCATCGTCAGCGGCGGTCACCAAATCGATTCCAACAACATCCCGTCCGCCCTTACCGAGTGGTCCCTCCGCGGCCCGGTAACGATCGGTGGTGTCACCCTCCCCTGGCTCCTCGTTTTCGCCCTCCTCGCCGTGGGTCTAGGCTATTTCCTGACGAACAAGACCGTTCTCGGAAGAAACCTCTACGCCATCGGAAGCCGCCCCGAAGCCGCCCATCTGCGAGGAGTCCCCGTCGGAAAGTCCGTATTCGCCTGCTACGTCATCTGCGGAGCCCTCGCCGGCTTCGCCGGACTGCTTTATGCCTCCCGCTATGGCTTCGTGAACCCCGCAACCGCCGGGTCGGGCATGGAACTCACCGTCATCGCCGCCACCGTGATCGGTGGATGTGATGTCAAAGGCGGGTCAGGCAGCGTAGGTGGAGTACTGCTAGGTTGCATCTTGCTCGGCGTCGTGAATGTGGCGCTCGCCGTTCTTGGGGTCGCTGCCGATTGGCAAGTCCTCGTCTACGGATCGGTCATCCTCATCGCCTTGGGGCTGGACGCCTTTGCGAGCCGACGCCAAGCCAAGGAGGTGGCAGCATGAGAAAGATCCTTACCCGGCCAGAATTCGTGCCCGCCGTCCTCCTCATCCTCGCCTTCATCGCAGGAACCATTCAATCTCCCTACTTCCTGGATGTCAGGTATCTCCTTGACAGCACCGGACCTTATGCAGAAACGGGTCTCCTCGTTATAGGCCTCACTTTCGTGATCATCAGCGGCAACATAGACCTCTCCGTTGCCTCTAATCTCGCATTTGTCGCCTGCGCAACCGCCAAACTTGCTCAAATTGGCCTTCCCATGCCAGCCGCCGCGACAATTGGGGTGCTCATCGGAGGTCTTCTCGGAGCATTCAATGGGGCGTTAGTTGCCTACGCAAAACTGCCCTCCTTTCTTGTCACCCTAGGCACGCTCGCCCTGTTTCGTGGAATGGCGCAAGCGCTAATGGGCTCGGCATCGGTTCAAGTTCCGAGTTCATTTGTGGGCGCCGACCGCCTTGATCTTCCGCTACTAGGCGTGCCACTACCTTTCGGCATCATGATCGTCTTTGTCGTCGTTCTTGGTTTGACCCTCCATCGCACCATCTTCGGACGATGGACTTTCGCCGTTGGCACAAACGAGGAGGCCGCATTCTTCGCCTCGGTCCCCACTCCTGCCGTTAAGTTCCGGATTTTTGTGCTGGCCGGGTTATTGGCCGGTCTTGCCGGGGTCCTTATCGACTCGAGGCTCGGAGTGGCCCGATTTGATCACGCCAGAGGACTGGAACTAGAGGCAATCACCGCCGTTGTCCTTGGAGGCGTAAGCATCACCGGAGGTCGAGGCTCAATGATCGGATCGCTTCTGGCCCTTCTTCTGATCGCCGTCTTGAAGACCCAGATGATCCTTGCGAACATCACAAGCGAAGTTCAATTGACGGTAACCGGCACTCTTCTCATCGTAGCGGTGGCAATCACCGGAGTCGCCACTCGACTGTCTGCTCCACGAAAAGCTTAGCGCCAGATAAAGGAATCTGGACTCATTCGTCGAAAAGGTAAATCACATGCGTAATTCACTGCTCATTCTCTCGTTGGCCGCAATGGCCCTCGTCGGATGCCAGCGCTCCACCGACGGGGCGTCTTCGGGATCGACCACGAGTTCTGGCGGTCAACTCAAGATCGTTTACATCCCCAAGAACTCCGGAAATCCCTACTTCAATGAAGTCGTCCGAGGATTTGAGGAAGCGGCGAAGGCAGCCGGTGCAGATTTCACCACTACTGCGCCCGCTACGGCAGAAGCAACGTCTCAAATTGATCTCATCAAGGCCCAGATTCAGAGGAGAGTGGATGTGATTGCTATCTCTGCGAACAGCCCCGACGCATTGAATGTGGTTCTGGATGAAGCCAAAGCGGCGGGAATCGCAGTCATCACAGTTGATTCAGACCTCGTCGGTAACGAGTCTCACCGGGATGCCGCCGTCGTCCCGACCGACTTCACCAAGGTGGGAGAGAGCCAAATCGAGTTGCTTGGATCGCAGATTAACTACGAAGGAGAAATCGCAATCTTAAGTGCGACCAGAGACGCCCCCAACCAAAACTCATGGATTGAGGGAATGAACGAGACGCTCAAGCAACCGAAATACGCAAAGATGAAGCTGGTTGAAACCGTTTACGGCGATGACGAGCCCCAAAAGAGCACGACCGAATTTGAAGCTCTCTTGGCAAAGCATCCAACCCTTAGAGGCGTTGTCTCTCCCACCAGCGTCGGTCTTGCCGCCGCTGCTCAAGCTCTCGCAACGGCAGAAGCCTATCCGGGCGGCGCAAAAGCAAATGGCCCTGGCCTGATGCTGACAGGACTGAGCACGCCAAACCAACTCAAGAAGTTTGTTCAAGACGGAGTCGTCAAGGGTTTCCAACTGTGGAGTCCCTATGATATGGGCGTCTTAGCCTGCAATCTTGGGATTGCAATCAAAAAAGGCGAGGTGACTCCGAAAGAAGGCGCTGAATTCGAGGATCCAAAGCTTGGGAAAGTCGCTTTTGGCAAGAACAATGTTTTGAGTGCCGGTCCGCTGGTCACTTTCGACAAGTCCAACATCGACAAATACAATTTCTAGTTTCCCACGGTTTCGGGTCATCCCAGGCAAATTGGGATGACCCGATTCGTCAAAAAAGTGGCCCGAACGGTCCTTGATTTCAGGCAGTACAGGACCTATCATGTCCGAGGGCTCTCCGACGATGGGTGAGCTTTCGCGACAACGATGAGACCGCTAAGTTCCTGCCTACTAATTACAAGCTGCGCATTCCTCGGGTATTCCGTACTCGCAACCGGCGGCCAAGCAAGTCCTAAAAAGACAGCTTCCCCGAAGTCCGAAAAGCGCAAGAAGATCGAATTCAATCGAGATGTCAGGCCAATTTTGGCTGAGCACTGCTTCACCTGCCACGGAGCGGACAAGGAGGCGAACAAGCGAACAGGCAATATGCGCCTCGATTCCTTTGAAGGAGCCACTGCGGACCGCGGTGGTTACCGGGCTATCGTCCCTGGTGATCCAGAAAAGTCTATATTGCTCTCTCGCGTCACCGCTGACATCCCGGAGATGCGCATGCCTCCGGTGGACTCAGATGCAAAACCGCTGACCACGGAAGAAAAAGCGATCCTGAAACAGTGGATAGCCGAAGGTGCGGGCTATGAAAAGCACTGGGCATTTATCCCGCCGAACATGCCAGAGATTCCGAAGGTCTCCAATCCTGCTTGGGTCAAGAATGATATCGATCGATTCATCATGGCGGGCTTGGATGCGGCAAAGCTAAAGCCGGCTCCTCAAGCTGATCGCGTCACCCAGATTCGTCGAGTGACTTTAACACTCACCGGACTGCCGCCTACTCCGGCCGAAGTGAATGCATTCTTGGCCGACACTCGCCCGGACGCCTATGATCGAGTCGTCGATCGCTTGCTGGCAAGTCCTCGCTATGGCGAGAACCAAGCTCGGTTTTGGTTGGACGCAGTGCGATATGCCGACACTCATGGACTGCACATTGATAACGAGCGAGCGGTTTATCCCTACCGTGACTGGGTCATTCGTGCTTACAACGAAGATCTCCCCTTTGATAAGTTTGCCCTCTGGCAGTTGGCTGGCGACATGTTGCCTAAACCGACGATTGAGCAACTGATCGCTACCGGCTACATCCGCATGAATCCCACCACGAATGAAGGTGGAGTCATTGAAGCAGAGTTCTTGGCGAAGAACACAATGGATCGGGTGGACACAACCGCCACAGTTTTCCTTGGCGTAACCATGGGCTGCGCCAAGTGTCACGATCACAAATACGATCCGATCTCGGCGAAGGAGTACTACGGAATGTACGCCTTCTTTAACAGCACGGTTGATACTCCTCTAGACGGCAATGCCCGCCTCCATGCTCCCGTCATGAAAGCGCCAACGCCTGAGCAGGAAGAACGTCTGAACGCATTCGACAAACTCATTAAAGGACTTGAAGACTCGGTTTCGATACCCGCAGCAAAGCAATGGTTCTTAGCCAATGCACCGCTTCAGCCCAAGGTTGGCGATTGGCAAGTCGCTGGTCCTTTTGCGGCAAAGGACTTTGAATCGGCGTTCACGACGGACTTCGGCCCCGAGGCATCCAAACCGGACACCAAGTGGCGGGCCTTTAAGGTCGAACTAGACAAGGTCGTGCCCGGGGTCGTTGGGGAAGAAAATGCTTCTGGTTATCTCAAGACCACTCTCATCGCTGAGAAGGCTCAGAAACTAACGCTCAGGCTCGGCAGCGACGATGGCATTCGGGTATGGGTGAATGGAGCCTTGGTCCACGACAACAAGATCGCCCGTGGAGCACTCCCGGACTCTGACCTTGTCAAGATCAAACTCAATCCTGGCGCCAACTCACTCCTGATTAAGATCGTGAACGGAGGCGGCGAAGATGGTGTGTTTGTTGGGCTCGGTGACGCAAACGTTCGCAGACTTTCAAGGGCCCGAGAGCTTGTGAGCCAAGCGACTTTAACTTCTCAGCAATCGCGAGAAGTCGCAGCGAGCTATTTGGCACTCGGACCTTCAACAGCGGCCTCCGAGCAATATAAGAAGGCGACGATTGAGCGAAAGGCACTGGACGATCAAATTCCTTACACTTACATCGCCCAAGAAATGCCTAAGCCGAGGGTGGCACACTTACTCAAGCGCGGAGAGTACAACCTCTTGGGCGATGTCACGCCTAGAATGGTGCCAAAGGCGTTTGGATCGATGTCCACCAAGTTGCCGAAGAATCGCCTCGGCCTGGCTGAGTGGATTACTGATCCCAAGAATCCGCTTGTCGCGAGAGTGTTTGTCAATCGAGTCTGGCAGCAGCACTTTGGAACGGGCATTGTGAAGTCCAGTGAAGACTTTGGGAATCGTGGGGACTGGCCCTCGAATCCTGAGCTTTTGGATTACCTAGCGGTGAAGTTTGTAAAGGACGGGTGGAGTTTGAAGAAGCTGCACCGAATGATCGTGACTAGCGCGACCTTTAGGCAATCTGCAGTTGCGGATAAAGCGAAAGTGGCTAAAGATCCGGAGAACAAGCTGCTGTCTAGGGCGCCTCGATTCCGGTTGGATGCGGAGGTTATTCGGGATACTTCCCTCTTTGTTTCTGGTCTCCTGGTGGAACGTCCTGGTGGGCATGGGGATAAGCCTTATCAACCCTCTGGGCTTTGGGAGGCGATCGCCTATCCGAGTAGTGACACCGCGAAGTACATGCAGGATCATGGTGATGCGCTCTATCGGCGAAGCGTTTACCTCTTCTGGAAGCGAACGAGTCCGCCACCGACGATGCTGCTGTTTGATGCGCCCATGCGAGAAGCTTGCGTGGTACGGCGCTCGGCGACTAATACACCGACTCAGGCATTGGCAACGATGAACGAGACGGGGTTCTTCGAGGCGGCGCGTATGTATGCGCAGCGAGTTCTGCAGACAAAGCGGGATGATGCTTCTCGGTTGGACTATGCCTTCCGGCTGGTCCTTGGTCGCAGGCCGACCAAAGAGGAGCAGGGCGTGGTGATGAAGCTTTTGAACTCGGAAAGAGAAGTCTATCGCGCTCGGCCCGGCGACGCTTTGAAGGCTTTGAAAGTTGGCGAGTCTCCTCGCGATGAGAGCCTTGATCCGGCTGAGCATGCGGCTTGGATGATTATTTGCAACATGATTTTGAACACCGATGAGTCGCTGACTCAGCACTAGAAACTATGGATCCTCGACGCGAACACGAACTTCTTTACACTCGGCGACAGCTTTTTGGAAAGGCGGCGCTTGGGGTGGGTACGGCGGCTTTGGCAAGCATTTTGAATGTTGAGGCGCTGGCTTCTCCTCAGCAGCCGAACGCTCACGGCGGATTGCCGGGGATGCCGAATTTTGCGCCCAAGGCCAAGCGGGTGATCTATCTGACGATGAACGGGGGGCCGAGTCAGATCGATATGTGGGACTACAAGGCCAAGTTGCCAGACCACTTTGATCAGGATCTGCCGAACGACATTCGGATGGGACAAAGAATCACCACGATGACAAGTGGCCAGGCTCGGTTCCCGGTGGCGCCTTCTAAGTACAAGTTCGACAAGTACGACAACAACGAGGATGGGGTTTGGGTGAGTGAACTGCTTCCCTACACTTCCAAGGTGGTGAAAGATCTTTGTGTCATCAAGTCGATGTATACGGAGGCGATTAACCATGATCCGGCGGTGACGTTTATTCAGACGGGGAGCCAGTTGCCGGGGCGGCCGAGTATTGGGGCTTGGGTCAGTTATGGGCTGGGCACCATGAACCAGGATCTGCCGACTTACATCGTGCTTCACTCCTCATGGAGTTCTAAGGCGGATGCTCAGGCGGTGTTTACTCGACTTTGGGGGGCGGGGTTCTTGCCGGGCGAGCATCAGGGGGTGGCGCTGCGGAGTAAGGGGGATCCGGTGCTTTATCTGGACAATCCGGATGGGGTGGACGCGATGTCTCGGCGGCGGATGCTGGACAGTTTGGCGAAGCTGAACAATATGCAGCTGAACCACTTTGGCGATCCTGAGATTGCGGCGCGGATCTCGCAGTATGAGATGGCTTACCGGTTGCAGACGAGTGTGCCGGACTTGATGGACCTTTCTAAGGAGTCGGACGAGACGTTTGAGCTTTATGGAGAGGAGGCTCGGAAGCCGGGGACGTTTTCGGCGAACTGTTTGTTGGCTCGGCGGATGGCGGAGCGGGGGGTTCGGTTTATTCAGATCTTCCACCGGGGTTGGGATCAGCATGGCAACTTGGGGGGAGATTTGCCGTTGCAGTGTAAGGACATCGACCAGGCTTGTGCGGCCTTGGTGATGGACTTGAAGCGGCGGGGGATGCTGGATGACACCTTGATTGTTTGGGGGGGNGAGTTT
>Ga0041910_1001192_pt1 | contig 25530 bp, 31 predicted proteins | sample ThiBio_1000_biof_FD_55015 | JGI IMG/M metagenome (GOLD analysis project Ga0041910, IMG submission 55015) | Wastewater bioreactor microbial communities from Cape Town, South Africa - Thiocy_expt_1000_biof | ecosystem: Engineered > Bioreactor > Thiocyanate-remediating > Anaerobic-Aerobic | place...
TGCGCACACCGACGAAGTTGATCACCTGAACCAATCGATCACGATCAGCGCGCCGGCATCGTGATCAGCGTTGCCTGGAATCGGAATTGGCCAAGGCCACCGTTTCGCGATCCGGCTGCCGCCTGCGACGCTTCAACGAGGGCCTAGTGCAGGTCACTACGAGTTGAAGGAAAGTGCTGTACTCAGCGCCCCTACTTCGACATCAGTCAGAGCTCTTTCGATCATCACGACAAGTTGTAGTGAATTTCGGCGAAGTAGTGCCCAGTGCTCGGCGGGATCTGCCGCAGGGTCTCGCTTGCGGCCAGAGGAATCCACTGGATCAGTGTCTTGGCATCTTCGTCGGCATTGGCGTCGATAGCCGTTGTTACGATGCCTTGGTGAAAGTACTTGGGCAGCTTTTCTTTAAGTATCCGTTCCGCGGCTTCGGCTGAGCCAGCCACGGCCAAGCACGACCTCAGGCCTTCACCCGTAGCCGCATAGTTCATATAGCTGAGGTACCAGCCGGCCTCTAAGAAGTTGGATGGCGTAGGGATATTGGCCATGGGACATTCCTGCGACGAACCCGTCCGCGAAGCCTCCACAAACGTCCGGGAGGAGACTTTACGACGCCGGCCAGGCCTCTTCCGGCCAAGCGAGTTGAGTGGAGTAACGAAGTGGGCCGAAGTGACCGCCTTCAGTCTCTACATCGATCTCATCGGGCGCCGTCAGCGCGGCGTGATGCCCGATTGGGTACCGCAGCTGCGCCATCGCTGAGATATCTTCGATCGTCGGGAAGTGCCGCGCGATAACCACAGCGCGCCTTCGGACATCAAGCGGCATGCTGCGATTTCGCGCAAGCTCGATCAGGAAGCCACCCGCCCACACCAGTGCTCTGGTCCTTTCGTTGGGCATGGTCATGGCCGATCCTCGTGGAAACTGGGTGACATGGCTTGCCTTGGCTATCGCTCAATGGAGGGTCCGGTGGCGAGTGATGGCTGCCGACAACGCCGCCAAAGAAGGAGGCAGTGTCAGGTACTCATCGTCCAGTCGCGTGACTTCATGCGCGAAGATGGTTGCCAGCGTGCTCATGGGAAGTTCGGCCGGCCGCGTCATGCCTCGGATCGTCCAGCACTCCACCGTCGCACGCTGCCCAAAGCTGGTCACCGCACAAGCGAACACATTTCCTAGTCGTGTCGCTTCCGTGCCACCTTGCTGGTGGGTAGTAGCCAGCGAGCGCATCGCCAAGTGCGTCAGATACATCACTTGGCTCACGCTGTGCTCAGCCAGTGCTTTGCGCAACCCGTCCGCCGCCAAGCTCGCCCATGCCGGGTTGTACCCCGACTTGGCCAGGGCCCACTGGGCGTACTGGATCGCTTCGGCTAGCGCGAGGTCTTCCCAAAGGGCCAGCAAGGCCTGCATGGCATCTTCGGTGGGCTCGATGTCCTTGAAAAGCGCTTTCACGACATCGTGCTGGCGCGAACAGTCCCGCGGTGCCCAGCGGATCCGCCAAGCCACGCTGTCGAAGCTGTAGTGCATCCAATCGCGTGCCAAGAGCCAGTCGTCTGCGTGGGATGGCGAAAGCTCTGGTTCTATGACACCCAAGGCCTGCAAGGCGAGAAGAACGCGCTGCGAGTAGTGGTCGTGCGGCGCAAGCGGCAGGCGCAGCGCGTCCAGCGGAAGGAGCCGTGTCAGTGAAACGTCGGCGGCCACGCGCACGGCCGCCGAGAAGTAGAGGTTGGCGGTCAAGTCACTCGAATTCACTACACACCTTCTGCAGGTTGAGATGTGGCCGTCCGTGCCATCGGGATGCGAACCGACGATATTAAGGAACTCTTAGTATGCAGGCAAACCATCGCCGCCGAAGCTGCCGTGAGTCGCAACAGGAACGGATCGGCGGGTGGCACGCGGAGGCAAAAAAGAAGCGGTCATCGCGGCGCGCCTGCGGGCGGCCCGACTGGAAGCGGGCTTGTCCCAGCGAGAGCTGGGCATACAGGCCGGCATGGATCCGTCCGTGGCCTCGCCACGCGTCAACCAGTATGAGCGCGGCAAGCACACCCCCGATACCGGAACACTCCTTCGGCTGGGCCAGGTGCTGGGCGTCCCTGTTCCCTACTTCTTGGCCGACGACGATGATCTGGCCATGCTCATCGTCGCGTACCACCGCATGTCGGCAGCACCGCGCCGACGCCTTCTTGCGCTGGCCGCACGGTCGGAGCAGGCGCGGCCCTAGCTTCTTCACACCTCCGGCGCGCGATCGGCCAAGGAGGTGACAGGCGTGGCTCCTTCTTGGCGCCCAATGCCGCGCAATTCGGCACGCAGCGCCACGTGATCCAGGCGACCGATCGGTAGCGATGTGAACGACATGATGCGGTTCTTGAGATAGAGCGCCGCCGTCTTAAACGCCGCTTGCCGTTCCATCTCCGTCCCATCGACCGCTGCAGGATCCTCGATCCCCCAGTGCGCGGTCATGGGCTGGCCCGGCCATACCGGGCACACTTCGCCGGCGGCGTTGTCGCATACGGTGAAGACGAAATCCATAACCGGTGCGTCCGGTCCTTCGAACTCATGCCAGCTTTTGGAGCGCAGCCCGGCAATGGGATAGCCCAGGCGATCCAATAGATCCAACGCGATCGGATTCACGGCCCCTTTCGGGTGACTGCCCGCCGAGAACGCACGGAAGCGTTCCCCTCCCTCCGAACGAAGGATGCTCTCGGCGAGGATCGAACGTGCCGAGTTGCTCGTGCAAAGGAACAAGACGTTGTAGACAGGCAGGGGCATGGTCGGAATCTCCTGGTCGGATCGTCACAAGCCGCTTAGGGGCTAGCGCAGTCACATTGTATCTATATTTCTAGATACATGGACACAATTTGGTATTCGCTATCCGATCCCGTCTACAGAACCCTCCTGCTGCGAACGATCATTCGGCCTTGCCGGGCGTACTCCGTGGCACTCCCGCAGGAACTTCGGAGCTGAACAGCCGCACTGAGCAAATGGCAGCCAGTAGCTCCATCGTTGCAAAGGCGGCTAACGCTGGACCGAAGCCGTGGCGCACGATGGCACCGAAGATCAGGCTGCCAAGCCCGAATCCGACGAACAGCGTGAAGACGTTCAACCCCATGGCCTGCCCCGGCTGTTTGCCGCCGAGCGATGTGACGATGCCGCCGAAGAGCGGCTGGGTCATGTCGTATCCCAACGACAACCCCATGGCGACGACCGGTGCGAGCTTCACCGGGAATCCGGTAAACAGAACGGCCGCCGCCGCAGCGCTGAGTGCAAGCCCCAGTGGGAGCAGCCGGGCACGACCCCATCGATCGGCCAGCCGGCCGATCAGCGGGCCGAACAGGAACCCGGGCACGCCATATCCAAGCAACGCGAGGCCCACCCCCGTGGCACCCATGCCGTAGCGCCGTTCGAAATACACCGCCAACCAGGTGAAGACACCGGAGTGGAATATCGAATTGACCAGGATGTAGCCGTACGTGCGCTGTCCGCGCGAGGTCCCCAGAAGGTTCTTGTAGCCACGCAGCAAGCTGCCCCATGTACCGGTCACTGGCTGGGTCGCAGCAGCGATAACGTGGCGATAGGGCAGCAAAAGAAGCAACGTACCTGCGCCCGCCACGCCGACGACCAAGAAGAGCCCTCGCCAACCGATGAGGGGTACAAGCAGCGCGCCCAATGGCGAGCCAAAAGCCATGCCGCCGGCCATGGCGCCAAACAGCCAGCCAAGGGGACGTCCTCGCTGTTCGTAGGGGAAGAGGCGGCCGACGAGCGTAAGGGCCAACGGCACGACGCCGCTCGCACCAAGCCCTGTTGCAATCCGCCAGAACGCGATCTGGCCAATGGAGGCTGCGCTTGCCGTCAATGCAGTGAGCGTTGCGAAGGCGGCCAGGGACGCAAGCATGATCCGGTGGATGCCGAGCCGGTCCGCGAGTAGTCCATAGGCCAGTGTCGCCATCCCATAGGGAATCAGGTAGGCCGGCACGATCAGGCTTACAGTCTGCTCCGTAGCGCCGAAGATGCGCGACAGCGCCGGAATGATCGGCGCGACCATGTAGGCCTGAAAGAAAATGATGAACGTGGTGCCAGCCAGCGTTCGCAGCAGGCGCTCGCGCACATCGTCGGACACTCCGCTGGAGACGCCGGTAGTCAAGTCAACGCTCCGTCAGATGAGTCCAGACGCCTTGCTGCGTGTCCAAAGCACGGCACTAGCCTGCCAAGGATGGGATCACGAAATAGTAAGCGTTGAGCATGTAGAGACCGGTGCCGACGAGCAGGATCCCACCCAACACCTCGATAGCACGGCGATACGGTTCGAAGGCTTTCAGATGTTCCAGCCATCCCATGGCATAGGCGCCCATCGCGACCGGAATCGCCCGCCCGATCGCGAAGGCCAGCAGTAGCACCACGCCAAGGAGCGGCGATCCGATCGCTGCAACGACACCGAGTAAAACGACGAGCGCTGGCGTGCAGAAGGGGCATACCGCGATGGAAAACGGTACGCCAAGCACGAACGCCCCCCATACGTTCCCTGCGCGTTGCGCGCGGAACGATATCTTGGGCCATGGCACGCGGAGCCAACCGAACCAGACGAAGCCAAGGGCGATCAGGAGGGGGCCGATCACAACGCCCCAGTAGCGGCCGATCAGTTGCTCGACCCAACTTGCCCCAAGCCCCGCGATGAATCCGAGCACCATGTGCGTGAGGATCATTGCGATCACGAACGACGTGCCGAACGCGATCGCCTGACGCGTCTCGCGTGCGCGCGTCACGTAGGCGAGTGATACGGGGATCGAAGCTAGCGCCACGGGATTGAAGCTGAAGACCAGCCCTGTCAGAAACGCTATACCGACCGCAGCAAGGCCCTGCTGCTCGACCGCCGTACGCAATGCGTCAACACTTAGAACCATTTTCACGTCCTCTGCGGCAGGCGCTTGCGCACGGCATCGGTCAGCTCTTCTGCGGTCGGCAGCGACGTGAACACCAGCTCGCCGTCGATGGCCACCGCCGGCAATGTCAGGATGCCGAGTGATACGGCGTAGTCGAGCTCTTCGAGCACGTTGAGTTCCCGCCAGGCCAGGGCGGGATCGATCTGCCTAGCGGTCGCTTGAAGAGGTTCTTGCTGCTCCAGGCATTTCGTACAACCGGGCGAATAGAAGAGTTCAATTTTCACGCATCCTTCCTTCAGCCCTGGCGTGGCCGATCGAGCGCATCGAGAATCGGACACTCGTCGAGAGTGCCGGAGGCGTCCGTGCAATCCGCGATCAACTCGTCCAGTTGCGCCGATTGCACCTTCAAGGCCCGAATGTTTCCTTCGATCTGAAGTTTCTTCTCGATCGCGAGTTTGCGTACGTCGCCACAGCAGGCCGATGTCGCTTGGCGCACTTCTAGCAAGGCACGGACTTCGGCAAGCGTGAACCCGCCATCGATCGCGCGCCGAATGAAGCGCAGGCGCCTCACCGCCTGCGCATCGTAGAGGCGATAGCCGCTGCCACTTTTCGCAGTCGGCAGGAGCAGCCCTTCTTCCTCGTAGTAGCGCACGGCATCAATCGTCGTGCCGGCTTGCTCCGCGATTTTTCCGATCGTGATCATCGTGTGCCGCTAGAAGCGAATGCAGGCCACTCAGAGCTTAAACCCGCGCAGATCACAACGCGCGGCCAAGGCCTGCCAGCCGGAGAACGGCTTCGTCGATACCCCGCCCAGCGCAGCAGTCGGCCGCCTTGCCGTCGATGATCACGCTGGGTACCGAACGGACGCCGAGCGACTTGGCACGTTTCACTACCTGAATGTCATTCATGTCGTGAACGATGACCTCGCACGACGGACAGGCCGCGTTCTTGACGATTTCGATCGCGTCGTTGCAAACGGCACATCCGGCGCTGAAGATCTCAACTTTTCGTTTGTTGGTGGTCATGGCTTACCTCCTTCAGGTTAGGCCCGATGAAGAGCCTAGGCCCTGGGGTCGCCCCAAGGTCAACCCTTGCAGAATGACGTTCCGGTCGGCCGTATCCGAGGCTCTGGAATCGGACCAAGGGCCCCATGATTCCCACGCCATGCCGTCTTGCGCCACACAGTGTCGTTCTTCGCGATTTTCGACGCAGAGATCTCGTCAGGCGGTCGCTGACGGATGTACGAGGCGCATCTTGGCCAGGAATGACTTTTGCTATCCACGGACCTTGGTGAACGAATTGGCGGCTTACCTCACGCCAACCAGGTCAGCGACGCCCTAGGAGGCCCGTCGGCGCGAGCGCGCAATGGTCGTGGATTTCGACCGAACCGCAGGGAGCGCACAGCTTTGCCCATTGCAGCAGTTCTCGGTCAGGAAGCCGATCAGGTCGTTCATCGCTTCGATGACCGGGGCGTAATAGACGAAACGACCGCTCTGACGACTGACCACCAGGCCTGCATGCAGCAGTTCCTTCAAGTGGAACGACAGCGTGGCATTGGGGATGCCCAGGCGCTCGCCGATCACACCTACCGGCAGACCGTCTGGCCCTTGCTGCACGAGCATCCGAAAAATCGACAGCCGCGATTCCTGGGCGAGTGCGGACAGCATCTTGACGGTCTGCGAGGTCTGCATGAGAGGCGGCAATGCGGTGGAACAGTCGCACTAGTGTAGCGAATTCCACTGAACCGGCCGGAGCGGCGTCCATCGACGCCGCCCCAAGCGGATCAGGCCTTGGCTTCGTACCAGTGACGCGATCGGTTCACGATGCGTACGACCGACAGCATCACCGGCACCTCGATCAGGACACCGACCACCGTCGCCAGGGCCGCGCCCGAGTGCACACCGAAGAGCCCCACGGCGGTGGCCACCGCCAGCTCGAAGAAGTTGCTGGCTCCGATCAAGGCGGAGGGCCCGGCGACGCAATGAGGCACACCGAATCGCCGATTAAGCCAGTAGGCCAGGCCGGAGTTGAAGTAGACCTGGATCAGGATCGGCACGGCCAGCATGGCGATCACTGCCGGCTGCGCCAGGATCTGCTGCCCCTGGAAACCGAACAGCAGGACGAGCGTGGCCAGGAGCGCAAGCAGGGATACCGGACCGAGCCGGTGCAACAGCGCCTGCAACCGGGCCGGGCCGCCACGAGCCAGAATCACTCGCCGCAACACGATGCTGAAGGCCACCGGGACGACGATATACAACCCCACCGACAGGAGCAGCGTGTTCCACGGCACGGTGATCGACGAGATGCCCAGCAACAGGGCCACGATGGGTGCGAACGCCACCACCATGATGGCGTCGTTGAGCGCGACCTGGCTCAGCGTGAAGTGGGGTTCGCCGTTACACAGGTTGCTCCACACGAACACCATGGCGGTACACGGCGCTGCCGCAAGCAGGATCAGACCGGCGATGTAGGAGTCGATCTGCTCGGCAGGCAAATACGCCGCGAAGACGTGACGTACGAAGATCCAGCCCAGCAGTGCCATCGAGAACGGCTTCACCGCCCAGTTGATGAACAAGGTGACGCCGATGCCTTTCCACTGGCGGCGCACGTCCGCCAGGGCGCCAAAGTCGATCTTCAGCAGCATGGGAATGATCATCAGCCAGATGAGGACCGCCACCGGCAGATTCACCTGGGCGACCTCCATGTGCCCGATGGCCTCGAAGGTGCCGGGGAGGACGTGGCCGAGCAAGGTGCCGGCCACGATGCACAACGCTACCCACAACGTGAGGTAGCGCTCGAAGAAGCCAATGCCAGGCGCCTTCGCCGGTGCCTGATCGATCGTGGTGGCCTGGCTCATGCGGCGTCCTCGCTGTCGTCGTCATTCGACAACGCGCCGATACCATCCAGTGCCCACTTCAATTCCTCGGAACCCATGGTCTCGACCGGCAGGTTGAGCAACGCCATGATCCGGTAGGTGATCAACATGTGCGCCTGGTGGAACGCCTCGCGGATCACCACCGGGCTGCCGTGGGCTGCTGCGGGGTCCGGTAGGCCCCAGTGCGTGCGCACGAAGTCGCCGAAGAGCACCGGGCACGGCTCGTTGGCCGCGTTGTCACAGACGGTGATCACGATATCGAGCGGCGGCGCCTGGTCACCGACGAACTGATCCCAGGACTTGCTGGAGAGCCCTTCAGTGGGGATGCCGGCGGTCGCCAGTTCTTCCAAGGCATATGGATTCACCTGGCCGGCGGGCTTGCTGCCGGCACTGTAGGCCACAAAGCGCCCCTTGCCCAGGTGGTTGAGGGTGGCTTCCGACAGGATGCTTCGCGCGGAGTTGCCGGTGCAAATGAAGAGGACACGACACGGGTGCATGACAAGGTCTCGTGAGGGATAGGCGGTCAGGCGCGCTGCGCCGGGCAGCACTGGGCTGGCTGTCCGGTGCAACAGTGCGCGGTGAGGAAATCGATCAGGTCTTGCATGGCGGTGAAATCGGCGTGGTAGCGGATGTAACGACCTTCCGAGAAGGATTCGGCCAATCCGGCATGTACCAAGCCCTTCAGGTGGAACGACAAGGTGGAGCCACTCAGCCCCACGTGCTCGGCAATGTCGCCGACAACGGCACCTTCCGGCCCGCAGGTGACCAAGTAGCGAAAGATGCTCAACCGGCTTTCCTGGGCCAGACCCGCGAGCTGCTCCACGGCATTCTTGGTTTCCATATCTCTATATTGCTAGAATCATCAAATTGACGCAACTTAGAGATCCGTCCCCATGTCGTTCAAGGATTTGCCCCACGTCACTGCCGAGGCCTTGGATCACCCCACGCTGGAAAAGCTGGCGTTGTCGCCCGGAGCGGACCACCCGCCACGCATCCTGATCCTCTACGGCTCGCTGCGTCCCCAATCCTTCAGCCGCAAGCTGGCCTTGGAAGCCGAGCGCATCCTGGAGCAGTTCGGTGCCGAGACACGCGTTTTCGATCCTCACGATCTGCCGGTGTTGGACAGCGTGCCGGCGTCGCACCCCAAGGTGCAGGAGCTGCGTGCGCTGTCGCTCTGGTCGGAGGGCCAGGTCTGGGTCAGTCCCGAACGGCATGGTGCCGTCACCGGCGTGTTCAAGAACCAGATCGACTGGCTGCCGCTGGAGGAAGGAAGCGTGCGCCCGACTCAGGGCCGTACGTTGGCCGTCATGCAGGTGTGCGGTGGCTCGCAATCGTTCAACGTGGTCAATGCGCTGCGCGTGCTGGGACGCTGGATGCGCATGGTGACCATTCCCAACCAGTCTTCGGTGCCGAAGGCCTGGCAGGAGTTCGACGACACCGGTCGCATGAAGCCGTCGCCGTACTACGACCGGGTGGTCGACGTGATGGAGGAACTGTTCAAGTTCACGCTGATGGTGCGCGACCGCTCCGATTACCTGGTGAGCCGTTACAGCGAGCGCAAGGGCGCTGTTCAGGCCAAAGCGATCTCCGCAGCATCGGGTGTGGTGGAAGCATCGGCGCCGATCACGGCTGTGGCAGTCGCTCCGCTGGCCAAGGAACCCTCCAAAGCGACCGCGTGTTGCGGGACCACCGGGGGCCGCTGCGCATGACCGTGACGACTGACTGGCCGGTGACGATCTACCACAACCCGGAGTGCGGCACCTCGCGCAACACCCTGGCGCTTATCCGCCATGCCGGCATCGAGCCCACCGTCATCGAGTACCTCAAGGCGCCACCCACGCGCGCCACGCTCATTCGCCTGATCGAGGAGGCCATGTTGCGACCGAGGGAGACGCTGCGGCAGAAGGGCTCCCCCTATGCGGAGCTCAGCCTGGACAATCCCGGCCTTCCGGACGAGGCGCTCATCGACGCCATGATGGCGCATCCAATCCTGATCAATCGCCCCTTCGTGGTGACACCTCTTGGTACACGGCTGTGCCGCCCTTCGGAGGTGGTGCTGGACATCCTTCCACCGATCACCCGTCCCTTCACCAAAGAAGACGGCGAGGTAGTCACTGGCAACGAAGAACGGCGCGGTGTCGTACCCGTGGATGGTAGTGAAGCGCCGAAGAAGCATCACGGGTAGGTCATCGCGGTGTGCCTGAATGATAAACCGTCCATGCCCCTGAAGGAGCATGGACGGTTGATGCGCATTGGCGACGTGGTCGCAATGGTCGGTTCTCAGCGTTTGCCGGGATGGTGACCAGCTCAGCCTCCTGGGGCCGGGGATGTCTTCCGACGCATGGATTCACCCTTGAGCCCGATCGAGTGTTTGTTATGGAGAAGACGATCCAGGATGGCATCGGCGATCGTCGGTTCACCCAGGTAGTCATGCCACAACTCAGTCGACAGTTGCGCAGTGATCAGCACCGAACCGCCAGGTATCCGGTCATCAATGATTTCGAGGAGATCCTGTCGTCCTCGATCCGTGATGGTGTGTGTTCCCCAATCATCCAGGATCAGGAGCCGTGCCTTGGCAAGTCGGGTTCGGAGCGCAGGCAGACTACCGTCGGCATGGGCCACCCGAGCGTCGTCAAGCAAGTCCACAAGACGGCAGAACGCCACGGAGTGACCTTTGCGAATGGCTTCACGCGCGAGCGCGCAACCGAGCCACGTTTTGCCGGTTCCAGTCGGCCCGGTAATCACCACGTGCTGACCACGCTCGACCCACTGACACGTCAACAAATCCATCACTTGACGCTTGTCGATGCCACGCTTGGCTGAGAAGTCGATGTCTTCCGGGCAGGCGCTAGGAAATTTGAGCTTCGCCGATTTCAACAAACGATTGATCCGGCGGTTCTCGCGCTGGCTGACCTCTGCGTCGACCATCAGGCCGAGTCGGTCATCAAAACTCATCGACAACATGTTCGGGTTGGCAAGCTGCGTCTCATAGGCCTGCGCCATGCCGGGCAAGCGCAGGGCGTTGAGCGCCTGACGTGTCTGATTAACCAACATGGTTCGTATCCTCGTTCTGATAGTAGGACGGGCCGCGCACATTCCCATGCGATGGCATGTGTTGGCGCACGGGGTTACCGTCGCTATGGCGTTCGAGCCTGTTTTGCAGGATTGAGCGGATGCTTTTCACTGTCGGCGACTGGATCTCCAGTGCCTTGCCGCATGCGGCAAGGAACCGCTCTCGCCCATAGGTCCGCGATAGCTTCTGCAGATTCGCGCAGGCGTTTAGGGCCCCCGCTGGGTGGCGAGCATCACTGAGCATCCTCTCGGTGACAGTCAGGGCCTGGGACCCAACCCCAAGTGCCCACTGGAGATAACGTTCCGGCGTATGGTCAGCCCATGCCAGATGATGTTCTGGCATGTGGGCACGTTCCGTGGTCTTCTCGCCCACCCGCTCGGATCGAACATGCGACGCTACCCGTCCCCGCCCGCAGAACAGCTCGACAGTCGTCACCGTGCAACGTGCATGGACTTCCTGCTGCACAAGCCGGTAGGGAACCGAGTAGAAGTGCCCCAGCACGGCGACGTGATAGTCCGGCGGCACGCGCTGAGGACCGACCCATTCGCCGTATTCGTAACGTGGAGGTAACGGAAGCAGCGCCGGCTTGTCGATCGTCTCAAAGCGTTCGCGTCGGCTTTGCTGGTAGCGGCGCATGACACGGTTATTGATGATCCCTACGCACTCGGTGATGGCTGCGTTGAGTTCTGCCAACGAGTGGAACACCCGGTTCCGCAACCGAGCGATACCCCAACGAAGGAAGACCAGAACGCTACCTTCCGCCTTGGGCTTGTCCTTGGGATGTCGCGATCGCGCCGGAAGGATGACCGTGCCGTAATGATCGGCCATGTCCTTGTAGGCAGGGTTCAGGATAGGGTCGCGCCCTGGTTTGAGGACGGCAGACTTCAGGTTGTCGGAGACGGTGATTTTTGGCACGCCGCCCAGTGCTTCGTACCATTCGGCGTGTGCATGTATCCAATGTTCTTGCCGTTGCGACGGAACCGCGAAAGCGAACAGCAGGCCAGAGACACCAACAGCGGAAACGAAGATTTCTGCATCATGGAGTTCACCAGTGGCCGGATCGACCCACGCCATCGTCGTCCCGGAGAAGTCGGCCCAGCCACGCTCCCCTGGCTCGTGCTGCTGCCGCATGGACAATGCCTGCTTGCCTGCCCATGCGACATACAGTTCGTTGAACCGACTAAGCCCGTACGCGGTTTCGGGGTCTTCCTCGCTGTATTCCAGCCACAGAAGCGTTCGCGTCACGCCTTTGCGCTGCAGTTCCCGGTGTATGTATGCCCAGTCTGGAAGACGGTTGCCAGCGGATTTCCCGACACGTTTGTTGAAGAGTGTCCGCAAGGCCGGATCTTCCATGGCTTGCATGGTGTCCTGATCAAGCTGACGATCGTTGATGATTTGCCGGTACCGGCGAATCGTATTGTAGGCGGTCTCAAGTTGCCGCCCGATCTCCCGGTTGCCCAAGGACGTGCCGAGGATCAGGCGAATGGCCGTTCGAAGTTTGTCCATCGTTTTCTTCCAGCATCGCCCGCCACCCAAGGGGCGGCTGCGACCCCGGCGGACGAGAGCGAAGGAAGGCGAGGCTTTTCGGCTGAGGCACCGAAACACCTTGACATCGGCTGGGTCGCCGATGGAGGATTACAGACACAGTGTTGTTGTAAGTCCCGAACGCCTTGGAGTGCCGCAAACACTCTGGGGCGTTCTCATTTTTGCGCCTAGCATGGTGCAGCCTGGGTGGAACTAGAGGCTCAGTGGGCACCTCCTTGCGCCTTGGTTCGGGTGAGCGCGCTGCCGCGCTGGCACCACAACCAACCGGCGATGTCGACGGCCAAAGCGAAACGGCCGCGCCGCCCTTCGAGCTCAAACGTGTTGATCGGCAACCGGCCGCGCTGATGCGCTTTGCGGAAAGCGTCCTGCGACGGGTAGCCCAACGCGCGCGTGAGGGATTCACCTCCCACCGTTGCGCCAAGCATCAAAACCAGCCGGCGCTCGAACTCATCGTAGGACTGTGCGTGCGGGGGCACGGAGCCATCGGGACTTGGAGGCATCTGGTGAATCATCGGGGGAGACCGTCACGGACAAAGCTGGACATGCCCCATCATAGGAATGCCATGACGCCCCGTGCAAAGTGGATCGGTTCAGCCAAAACGATACACCCCGGCCTGAGCGGGACTAGGCGTGACAGAGACCGCGTGTTCGGGTAACGATGGCGAATGCCCATCGGATTCCATCCCCCGCTACCACCTGACCACGACTGGAATATCCATCACAAAGCTGTCAAACGCTGCCGCGGCACTGTCTGCTATGGAGCACTCGCTGCTCACTTCGGCACGGACTCACCAAAGACTCTGGAATGGCGGGTTGACCAGCGCACGCCCTATCACGCTGGTGAGGATTCGTCCGCATCGAACAAGTATCGGCGCTGGCGTCAGGGTCTAGCACTTCCGCACAACGACACGATTGCCGACGTAGGCGCCCGATCAGGTGAGAGTGTCCGACTGGATTTCTGGAGAGATCTGCCACTCTGGGAATTGCTTGCTGCAGAGCCGCCATCCCTGCAGCGCCTCCACGGGTTCCTGGAGGGATCACACCGATCAGTCCGGCAGATTCTGTTCATGGATGATCAGCCCGACAGGCTCGGGCGATTCCACCATTCGTTGCTGGGGCGCTCGCAAACGCTCGCGATTCGCAACCTTCATTCGCTCGATGCCTTCCTAGCGCTGCTTTGCCTGGCGAGGAAGGGGGAGGTTCTTGAAGACGACCCACATCACCTAGTGCCGGCAGAGTGTGCCTTTGACATCTTCCCGCGGATTCTCTACAGCCACCGACCACTCCGCTATCGCTGGGAGGAAGGGCTATTCAGCTGCTTGCACCGAATCTACTGGTCGCGTGTGTATCTGGGCGGGGTCATTTACGAGTTCCCCATTGAGGCCGTGCGTTCGAACCTCTGCTTGCTAGATGCCGATTCCGCCGCAGAACTCCCACAGATGTCGGGGAGGCGGCTTCGCGAGGTCCCTCCAAAAATTGAAGCGGCGGATGACGCCACGATGAGGGAGGCCTGGTCGCAATTGTCGGCATGGTGATCAATCTAGATCGGTTGTGTGATCACGTTCGATCGGTGTACGCACCAGTTCGCGCCCAGCGTCCAGTTCGATTCGTGGCCGCCGAGGACGGGGTTGTCGTCGAGGTCCAGCTCGCTGTAGCGCAGCGCGAGTTCAAGTGCGCCGTACGGACCCTTGGGCTTGATGTTGTCGACGTTGCCGCCGGAGTAGGGGCGCGATTCGCCGGTGACGACCCAGCTCGCGAATGCGTAGTAGCCGCTGGCGGCATAGCTGGGGCGTCCGCCGTCCAGCTTCACCGTGGCGTGCAGGTATTCGCCTTGCAGAGACCAGGGGCCGTTGATCCACAAGCCCTCGAAGCCGACGCGGTCGATGTGGTCGACCGGAAGCAGGTTGCCGGAATCCACCAGTCGGGTGGCGAAGGCGGCTTCGGGGCGGGCGCGCAGTCGCACGGTGGGCGGCGTGTAGCGGTTGCGTCCGTCGGTGCCGCCGTCGGGTGATTCCTCGGATGCGGAAACGCCGAGATGGATCACGTCGCCGGGCTGCTTGTGCGGCACCCATGCGAAGCGGGCGGCGACCATGCGGCCGTCGTTGTCGCCGTTGAGGTCGCCGCCGCTGTAGTAGCCCGCGTTGACGAGGTAGTGCGGGCGCTCCAGCGCCCAGTCCACGCCGATGCGCCGGTTCGCGTAGATCGCCTGCGTGGGCAGCGCGGTCTCGAGAAAGGTGGTGGCGCCGGTGCTGGTGTTGCCTTCGAAGCCCAGCGGCGTCTTGCTGAAACCTGCCCTCAACGCGCCGAGGTCGGTGCCCAGGAACGCCTTGCTCTGCACGCGCACGTAGGTGTCCACCCAGGTCCTGGCCTGGTAGTCGAAACCCAGCACGGCGTCGTAGACGCCCTTCTTCTTGAGGTAGAGGCCGACTTCCTTCCGGCGGTTGGTGTGTGCGTCCGCCAGGCGGCCGCCGTCGTTCGGGAAGCGGTCGATGTCGTACTGGTATTTCAGCGCCAGGCCGAAGTCGGTGCCGTCGTCGAACACGTAATGGGTGGGCCAGTTGGCGGCAAAGCTGTACGGGCCGTTCTGGCCCGCGCTGGCCACGCTCGGGATCACCACCATCAAGGCGGCCATCAGCGTCGTCTTTTTCATGGGTGCTTCCCCTCGTTCCGGTGCCTGCTTTTGCGGATGAACTGGACGGCACAGGCGCAGACCGCCCCGACGCGGCTGGCGCATGGGCCAGCCACGGATGAAGAAGAATGGGCTTCCGGCTAGCGCCGGGTGGGCGATGCCCAGCTACATCGCTCGTCGATCATGGGGCGGCTGCCGTCGCCGTCGCCACATGGGAAGGCGACCAGCCGGGCGGGCGCGGCGCGCAGCGCGGCACCGGCATGCAAGCCCAGGCGACCAAGGTCCTCGCTCGCGACATCGGCCTCCAGCGCCAGGTCGATGCCGGCGACGTACAGATCCAGGTGCGCCACGCTGCCGGCCAGGTATACGTGGCGCACGCGTGCCTCCCATGCGGGCTCCCCGTCAGGCACCGACAGCGCGAGATGCTCGGGGCGCACGTAGGCGACGGCCTCGCGGTGGCGGCCATTCCACGGGTCCTCCGTCAGCGACCACGCGCCGGCGCGCCATGCCTGCGCGTGGCGCGTGAGCGGGATGCGGTTGGTGCGGCCGATGAATTCGCATACGAACGGCGTGGCCGGGTCCTGGTAGATCGCCTGCGGCGTGCCCACCTGCTCGATGCGGCCGCGGTTCATCACGGCGATGCGGTCGGCGAGTTCCAGCGCCTCTTCCTGGTCGTGGGTCACGAACACGGTGGTGAGCTGCAGCTCCTCGTGCAGCTCGCGCAGCCAGCGGCGCAGCGTGACGCGCACCTGCGCATCCAGCGCGCCGAACGGTTCGTCCAGCAGCAGCAGTTCCGGTTCCACCGCCAGCGCGCGCGCCAGCGCCACGCGCTGGCGCTGGCCGCCGGAGAGCTGGCTGGGATAGCGGTCGCCCAGCTCCTCCAGTTGCACGCGCTTCAGCAGGCGCTCCACCTGCTCGCGGATCTGCGCCCGCGCGGGGCGCCGGCGGCGTGGCCGCACGCGCAGGCCGAACGCCACGTTCTCGCGCACGGTGAGGTGGCGGAACAGCGCATAGTGCTGGAACACCAGCCCCACGTTGCGTTCGCGCGCGGAGGCGGCGAGGAAGTCGCGCCCGGCCTGGGTGACGCTGCCCCGGTCCGGATAGTCCAGCCCGGCCAGGATGCGCAGCAGCGTGGTCTTGCCCGACCCCGAGGGGCCCAGCAACGCGAGGAATTCGCCGGGCGCCATCTCCAGGCTGACGTCGTCCAGCGCGGCGAAGTTCGTGAAGCGTCGGCTGAGCCGGTCCAGTGTCAGCGTCATGGTGGTCTCAGTGTCCGCCCGGTGCGTGCGCGGCGATCTCGTCGCCGTAGCGCCATTCGAGGAAAGTCTTCACCGCCAGGGTGAGCAGGGCCAGCAGGGCCAGCAGCGAGGCGATGGCGAAGGCGCCGACGTAGTCGTATTCGTTGTAGCGCATCTCCACTTCCAGCGGCATGGTGGTGGTGAGCCCGCGGATGTGCCCGGACACCACCGACACTGCGCCGAACTCGCCCATCGCGCGGGCATTGCACAGCAGCACGCCGTACAGCAGCGCCCAGCGGATGTTCGGCAGCGTCACGCGGAAGAACATCTGCCAGGCGTTCGCGCCCAGCACGCGGGCGGCTTCTTCTTCCTCGCTGCCCTGCGCCTGCATCAGCGGGATCAGCTCGCGCGCCACGAACGGCAGCGTGATGAACACGGTCGCCAGCACCAGCCCCGGCACCGCGAAGATGATGCGCACGCCGTGCGCGTCCAGCCACGGTCCGAACCAGCCCTGGGCGCCGAACAGCAGCACGTAGACCAGGCCGGAGATCACCGGCGACACCGAGAACGGCAGGTCGATCAGCGCGCCCAGTGCGGCCTTGCCGCGGAATTCGAACCGCGTCATCGCCCAGGCGGCCGCGACGCCGAAGGCCAGGTTCAGCGGCACCGCGATGGCCGCCACCAGCAGCGTGAGCCGGATTGCGGACAACGCCTCGGGCTGCTGCAGGCTGGCCAGGTACGCCTGCATGCCCTGGCGGAACGCTTCGGCGAACACCGATGCCAGCGGCAGCAGCAGGAAGACGATGAGGAACAGGCTGGCGAACGCGATGATCGCGGCGTGGCCCAGCCATCGCCCCGTGGAGCCGCCGCGCGCGCTGCCGCCGCTCACGCGCCACGCTCCGCCCAGCGCCCGCTCCAATGCTGCAGCAGCGCGATCAGCACCAGCAGCACGAACGAGAACGCGAGCATCACCACGCCCAGCGCCGCCGCGCCGGCGTAGTCGAATTCCTCCAGCTTCTGCACGATCAGCAGCGGCGCGATCTCCGAGCGCATCGGGATGTTGCCGGCGATGAAGATCACCGAGCCGTATTCGCCCACCGCGCGCGCCAGCGCCAGCGCGAAACCGGTGAGCAGGGTCGGCACCAGCACCGGCAGGATCACCCGGAAGAACGTCTGCGCGCGCGTCGCGCCCAGGCTCTCGGCCGCTTCCTCCACGTCGCGCGCCAGCGACTGCAGCACCGGCTGCAGCGTGCGCACCACGAACGGGAAGCCGACGAAGACCATCGCCAGCAGCACACCCGGCGGCGCGTACGCGACCTGGATGCCCATGGGCGCCAGCCAGCGACCCAGCCAGCCGTTCGGGGCGTAGATCGCGGTCAGCGCGATGCCGGCCACGGCGGTGGGCAGCGCGAACGGCAGGTCGATCAGCGCATCGAACAGGCGCCGCCCCGGAAAGCGGTAGCGCACCAGCGTCCAGGCCACCAGCAGCCCGAGGAAGACATTGAGCAGTGCGGCCAGCAGCGCTCCACCGAAGCTCAGCCGCAACGCCGCCAGCGTGCGCGGCGACGCGAGCAGCTGCAGCAGGCCGTGGAAGCCGATGCCGGTCGCCTTCCACGCCAGCGCCACCAGTGGCAGCAGGACGATCAGCCCCAGGTACGCGAGCGTGTAGCCCAGGCTGATGCCGAACCCGGGCAGGACCCGTCTTCGCATGCTCAATGACCGGGGCCGATCTGGTCGAACACGCCGCCGTCGGCGAAGAACTTCGCCTGCACCTGGCGCCAGCTGCCGAACACTTCCGCCAGCGTGAACGTGTGCACCTGCGGGAACTGCGCCGCGTACTTGGCGGCGGCCGCCGCCGAACGCGGCCGGTAGAAGTTGCGCGCCTCGATCTCCTGCGCCTGCGGCGTGTACAGGAACTTCAGGTAGGCCTCGGCGACCTGCCGCGTGCCGTGGGCATCGGCGTTCCTGTCCACCACGGCGACCGGCGGTTCCGCGAGGATGGTGACCGACGGCACCACGATCTCGAACTGGTCGCCGCCCGGCTCGTGCCTGGCCAGCAGGGCCTCGTTCTCCCACGCCAGCAGCACGTCGCCGATGCCGCGCTGGGCGAAGGTGTTGGTGGCGCCGCGTGCGCCTGTGTCGAGCACGGGAACGTGCTGGAACAGCGTCTTCACGAAGGCCTTCGCGCTGGCCTCGTTGCCGCCGGGCTGCTTCAACGCATAGCCCCATGCGGCGAGGAAGTTCCAGCGCGCGCCGCCGGAGGTCTTCGGGTTCGGCGTGACGACCTGGATGCCGGGCCGCACCAGATCCTTCCAGTCGTGGATGGCCTTGGGGTTGCCCTTGCGCACCAGGAACACGATGGTCGAGGTGTACGGCGAGGAATTATCGGGCAGGCGCTGCTGCCAGGCCTTGTCCAGCAGGCCGCGGTCGGCCACCGCGTCGATGTCGTAGGCCAGCGCGAGGGTGACCACGTCGGCAGGCAGGCCGTCGACGACGGCACGTGCCTGCTTGCCGGAGCCGCCGTGCGACATGCGGATGGTGACGGTGTCGCCGTGCTGCGCCTTCCATTCGTCGGCGAACGCGGGGTTCAATGCCTTGTACAGCTCGCGCGTGGGATCGTAGGACGCGTTGAGCAGGGTCACGTCCTTGCCCGTCGCGGTGGCGGACAGCAGCGTGCCGGCAATGGCGAACAGTGCGGTGCGAAGCTTCATCATCAGGCCCCCGTGTCGAGATGGACGATCAGGCTATGGGTGGGTCGAGCAGGCTGTGAAATCCCGGATCGGCATGTGGATATGCCGTGACGCCCATTGCATATGGACGTCCATTTGCCCCTCAGTTTGCGGCGGCTTCCTCGCTGCGCGTTTCCCCGTCTTCGGTCAGCGCCTGCGCGAGACGGCTGGCGGCGATGCGGATTTCCGGCATCGCGGTGCATTCCCACAGGTTGCCGCGCAGCAGCGAGCCGATGCCGTACAGCCCCGGCTGCGCCCGGTCGTGGGCGTCCAGCAACTGCCCGTCCGGCGTGGCCGCGAGGCCCAGCTGCAACGGATCGGGCGTCGCCAGTCCCGCGCCCAGGAGCTGCGCCAGCAGCGGATCGCGTGCATAGGCCACGGCGGTATCCAGCCCGGTGGCCTGGATCACGCGATCCACTTCGATGGTGCTGGTCAGCTGGGTGGTCCGGCAGCGCAGCGTGACCGCGATCGGCCCGCTGCCGTCCACGGCCAGCACGCGCGCGCCCTGCACCTGCAGGCGCCCGGACTCGATCAGCTCCTGCACGATCTCGTACGAGGCCGGCGCGGTGCGATGGCGCGAGGCTTCCCACACCCAGCGCAGGTGGCGCAGGAACTGCCGCCGCTGCGCCAGCGTGAACCCCTGCCACAGCGTGGCATTGATCGGCCGCATGCCGTCCACCACCGCGCGCCAGTCCGTGCCGGCCACGCCAGCGATCGCCTCGCGCACCAGCCGTGTCATCGGCGCCGCGCCGTCGCAGGCCAGCAGCGCGGCATTGAGGTCGTCCTGGTAGGGGTAGGGCGCGACGGGCGCGGCGGGATGGCGGAACGGCAGCAGGCCGTGCCGCGACACCGCGATCAACTCGGCCTTGGGCCAGCGCGCCGCGGTGGAGATCAGCGTGTCGACCGCGGTCAGGCCGGTGCCGATGACCAGCACGCGGCGTGGCGGCCTGGGCGGTTCCGGCGCATTCCACGGATCGAGGATGTAGGCGCCGCTGTCCAGCACCTGCATCGAGACGGTCTTCAGCGGGCGCGGCGCCAGCGCGCCTATCGCCAGCACCGCCGCATCGGTGGCCAGCGCGGCGCCGTTTTCCAGTTCCACGTGGTAGCCCGCTTGCGGCTGCCGGCGTACCGCGGCTGCCCTGGTGTCGTGGACCTGGAAGCGGCGCCCGCGCGCATGCGCCTCGGCGATGCGCGTGCGCAACTGCGCCTCGATGAATTCGCCGAACAGGCGGCGGGGCAGGAAGTCGCTGCCTTGCGCGTGGCCCAGGTGCCGGCTCGCGTGCTGCAGGAATTCGCCCTTCTGCTCGGCGAACAAGCCCATGCCCGCGGCGCGCACGTTCAGCAGATGGCGGTCGTCGGCGGTGGCGTAGGCCACCCCGCGCCCCGGCGCGGCGCCGCCGGTGATCCAGTGCACCGTGCCGCCATGGTCGGCCCTGCGCAGCAGTTCGCCGAATACCGCGGCCCCTGCAGCGCCGCCACCGATGATTGCGATGTCAGCCATGTGTGTTTCCTGTGCGTGGGGACAGCGGGCCGTGCGGCTCATCGATGGACGAGTCGCCGGCGTGGTCCCGTTCGTTGGATCAGCGGTTCGCGAGTTCCAGCCCGGTGCGGTGCGGGACGCTGTCCCAGCGGCCCTGGGCATCCTGGTCGAAGGCGCGGTAACGGCGCAGCGCGCCGCCGTAGACGTGCAGCGACAGCGCGGGGCGCTGCGCCGAGAGATTCCTGCAGCGATGCGCGTAGTCCGCGTCGGAGAACGTGGCGTGGTCGCCGATGCCCAGCGGGGTGACGCCACGCTGGGCCAGTCGCACGCTCGGCGTCACCTCGATCGCGTAGGACTCGACGCCCAGGATGCCGTCCAGCACCAGTTCCAGGCCCCACAGGCCATCGTGGTCGTGGATGGGCGTGGCGTGGCCGGGCGGCCAGGCGATCAGCAGCACGGAGTAGTCGTCGGCGTACAGCGGTTCGCGCAGCGAGATGCGGCGATAGCGCGCGGGAGTGCCGGCAGGAAAGACATCGGCGCCCGTGGGACAGCCTTCCCACCACGCAGCGTGCGCGAGCGAGCGCGTCAGTTGCGCCACGGCTGCATCGCGGCCGTCGCCCACGCCGCGGGCGATGGCCGCCAGTACGCGGTGGGTCCAGACGGCGGTGCTGTTCGGATGGGCGTCGCACATAAACGTCCCCTGAATTCGTGGGTGCGAGCCGACTGAATCATGCGGACGGTTAAGGAAGCGCTAGCCGGATATTGGCGATTGTGCGCGGCGATGTCGCACTGCAATGCGCGGGTTTTGCGATAAATCCGCAGCGGAACAAGGCAGTAGACGTGGTCGTGGTTTTGTCGCGGCGAACATGCCGGGGAACGGCCACTCACAGTGAGACGAAATTCGTCTGGTGCGGATGGCCGGATTTCGCCACATCGGCTGCGCGGTGCACGGATGCCGCACCGGCAGCGGGACCGGAACGTGCGGCCGCGACCTCCCTGTCGCGGCGTGTCGTCGCGTCTGGACCGGTTACCAGATCTTCACCTGCCGGTCGCCGTCGCGCACCATCTTGTCGCCCGCCTTGCACTGGAACGCCTGGGCGAACGCGGGCATGTTCGAGGGCGCGCCGATCGCGCGGAATTTCGCCGGCGCATGCGGGTCGGTGTTGAGCAGGGTGAGCTGCGCCTCGGGACGGATGCTGCCGCGCCACACGCGGGCCCAGTTGAGGAAGAAACGCTGGTCCTGGGTGTAACCGTCGATCTTGCCGTTCGCCTCGGCGGGGTTCTTCGCCAGCGCCATCTGCAGCGCATCGTAGGCGGCGTTGAGGCCGCCCAGGTCGCCGATGTTCTCGCCCATGGTGAGGTGGCCGTTGACGTGCTTGCCGGGCAGCGCCTCATAGCCGTCGAACTGCGCCGCCAGCTTGTCGGCGCGCGCATCGAACGCCTTGCGGTCGGCGTCGGTCCACCAGTTCGCGTTGTTGCCCCTGGCGTCGAACTTGCTGCCCTGGTCGTCGTAGCCGTGGCCCATCTCGTGGCCGATCACCGCGCCGATGCCGCCGTAGTTGAGCGCGTCGTCCGCCTTGGCGTCGAAGAACGGCGACTGCAGGATCGCGGCCGGGAACACGATCTCGTTCTTCTGCGGGCTGTAGTAGGCGTTCACGGTCTGCGGCGTCATGCCCCATTCGTCGCGGTCCACCGGCTTGCCGATCTTGTCCACCATGTAGTCGTAGTTGAACTTGCGCGCGGCACGCAGGTTCGCGAAGTAGGCGCCGGGCGCCAGCGTCAGGCCGCTCCAGTCGCGCCACTTGTCGGGGTAGCCGATCTTGGGCGTGAAGCTGGCCCACTTCTCCAGCGCCTTCTGCCTGGTGGCGTCGCTCATCCATTCCAGCTTCTCGATGCGCGCCTTGTAGGCGGCGCTGAGGTTCGCCACCAGCGCCTGCGCGCGCTGCTTGGACGCGGGCGAGAAGTGGTCGGCCACGTACAGCTCGCCCAGCGCCATGCCCATGCTGCCGTTGACGGTGCCGAGCACGCGCTTCCAGCGCGCCTGCATCTCCTGCTGTCCGTTCAGCGTCTTCTCGTTGAACGCGAAGTCTTCCTGCTGGAACGGCTTGGACAGGTAGGGCGCGGCGCCGTCGATGAGGTGGAAGCGCAGGTAGGCCTGCCACTCGGCCACCGGCGTCTGCGTCAGCATGCGGTCGAACTCGGCGAAGAACTTCGGCTGCGACAGCGAGAAGCCCTGGCCCACGTCGGCGCCCTGCGCCTTGAAGAACGCCGCCCAGTCGAAGTGCGGGGTGGCCTGGTCGGCCTCGGCGATGCTGACGTAGTGGTAGCGGTTCTCCGGCTTGCGCAGTTCGGTGGGCACCATGGACACGGCGGCGAGCCGGGTCTCGAACGCCAGCACGCCCTTGGCCTGCGCCTGCGCGGCGGCGGCCGGCGTGCCGGTCAGCTCGAACAGTTTCGCGATGTGCGCGACGTAGGCGTCGCGGATCTTCGCGAAGTCCGGCTTGCTGTAGTAGTCGGCGGTGGGCAGGCCCAGGCCGCCCTGGCCCACGTAGGCGATCTCGCGGCTGGAGTCCTTGAAGTCGCCGTTGCCGTAGAAGCGGAACGCCACGCTGCGGCCCTGGGCGTAGCTGTCGCGGATGTAGGCGGCGATGTCGGCGCCGTCCTTGAGGCCGGCGATGCGCGCCAGCTCGGGCTTGATCGGCGTGTAGCCCGCCTGGTCGATCGCCGCCTCGTCCATGCCGGAGGCGTACAGCCAGCCGATCTTCTGCTCGATCGAGCCGGGCTTGGCCTGGCCGGCGTGCTTCGCTGCCTGCTCCACGATGCCGCGCTGCACGTTGAGGCTGTCCTCGCGCAGCGCGTCGAACGAACCCCAGCGCGTGCGGTCGGCGGGGATGGGATGCGCGGCCACCCACTTCGCGTTGACGAAGCCGTTGAAGTCCTGGCAGGCGTCGATCTTCGTGTCCAGCTCGCCGATGTCGAACGAGCTGGACGGCGCGGCGACGGCGCCGGTGGCGAGCGAAAGGGCGACGGCCAGGGCCAGCGGCTTGATGTAACGGTGGCGCATGCGGGTGATCCTCGGAATGGTGCGGGCCGCGCCGGGGCGCGGTTTGCAGGAATTTGCGAACACTCAGGCTAGGCCAAATCCGCGGGTCGGCCACAGTGACTTAGGTCATGGATGCGCCCGCGCATGTCGGCCACCATGCGGTGGTCCCGCGCACGCTTTACCATGCCCGAATGTCCGCATCCGCTCCCCTCGCTTTCCGCCCGGCCACTCTGGCCGACGTCCCTGCCATCGTGGCCCTGGTCGAGTCCGCCTACCGGGGCGACTCGGGCCGGCGCGGCTGGACCACCGAGTCCGACCTGCTGGACGGCCAGCGCACCGACCCCGCCGGCGTCGCGGCGCTGCTTGACCAGGCCGACAGCCGGCTGCTGCTGGCCGAGCGCGAGGGTGCGCTGCTGGCCAGTTGCCATATCGAGCGGCAGGGCGATTCCGGCTATTTCGGCATGTTCGCGGTCGATCCCACCCGGCAGGGCGGCGGCCTCGGCAAGCGGGTGCTGGCCGAGGCCGAACGCATCGCGCGCGAGGAATGGCATTGCGGGACGATGCACATGACGGTGATCGTGCAGCGCGCGGAGCTGATCGCGTTCTACGAGCGTCGCGGCTACCGGCGCACCGGCGAGTTCCAGCCGTTCCCCTACGGCGACGAGCGTTTCGGCATCCCGCGCCGCGGGGACCTGCGCTTCGAGGTGCTGCGCAAGGCGTTCGCCGAGGTGGCGGCATGAGCCTGGCGGCCGAGGGCTGGGTGCGGGTGGGCACGCGCAGCGAGGTGCTGCCGGGCGAGTTCAAGGTGGTGTTCGACGGCGACACGCCGATCGCCGTGTACAACATCGACGGCGACCTCTACGCGATCGAGGATGTCTGCACCCACGACGGCGGCGACCTCGCCGGCGGCGAGGTGTTCGGCTTCGAGGTGGAGTGCCCGCGCCACGGCGCGCGCTTCGATCTGCGCAGCGGCGCGGTGACGCGCCCGCCTGCGGTGGAGCCGGTGGCGAGTTTCCCGGTGCGCGAGGACGACGGCGCGATCTGGACCCGCGACGACCGCTGAGCCGGTCTGCAGGATTTCCGATGGCGTGAAGCGACCGGGCGGGCAGGGCCGCAGTCTCAGAAGTGGTAGACGAAGGCCAGCGATTCGGTGAACTGGTTGCGCGAGCCGTACTGGCGCACCAGCGGGCTGGCGGCGGCGTCGCCCAGCAGGTAGCCGTACTCCAGCGAGGCGGCCAGCCCGGTGTGCTTGCCGGTGGGCAGGAACAGGTTGTACGCCAGCGCGGCGAGCTGACTGCCGCCGCCCGGTTGCCAGGCCGGCACGCCCAGCGCCGTGGCCGAGGCGGGCGCGACGCCGAAGAAGCGCCGCATCGCCGCGCCGTTCATCGATTGCCAGCGCAACTGCAGCGATTGCTCCAGCAGGCCCAGCTTGGGCGGGTCCCATTCCGCGTAGAACTCCAGGTAGGCGCCGGCGCCGTTGAGGTCGTGGCTGAGGCGCAGGCCGGCGTCGAGCTGCGGGTTGAACTCCCATTCCAGGTAGCCGCCGCCGGTGGCACGGGGCGCCAGCGTGGGCAGCTTGCCGGCCAGCGACGCGCCCAGGTCGTCGCGGTCGCGGCCCCACTGGAAATCGCCGTAGATGCCGCCGTGCAGGCGCGTGTCGCGGATCAGGTCCCATTGCAGGCCGTCCTCGGTGGACAGGCTGAAGCCGTACTGCGGCAGCTCGATGTCCACGAACGGGATGGGATCGTTGCGGTGCGTATGCGCCCCGGCCCAGCGCGGCATGCGCTGTACCCCGGCGCCGATGGCCAGCGTGGGCGCGGGATCGGTGTCGTCCGCCGCGGCGCACAGCGGCAGCGACAGGCACAGCAGGGCAAGCAGCAGGGCAAGCAGCAGGCGCGAACGGGCAGCAGGCATGGGCGGCAAGAACAGGGGACCGGATCAGCTTAACGGCTGGCCGGGCATCCGGTTGTCACCGGCAGGCCGGCGCTCAGCCGCGGTTTGGCTCGGGCCCGACAGGGGAAAGGGCGCCGAAAGGCAGCCTCCCTACCGTGCC
>Ga0041910_1001398_pt1 | contig 22141 bp, 14 predicted proteins | sample ThiBio_1000_biof_FD_55015 | JGI IMG/M metagenome (GOLD analysis project Ga0041910, IMG submission 55015) | Wastewater bioreactor microbial communities from Cape Town, South Africa - Thiocy_expt_1000_biof | ecosystem: Engineered > Bioreactor > Thiocyanate-remediating > Anaerobic-Aerobic | place...
TTTTTTCATCGCAGAGTTTTGTAAACATTCGCTCTTAAAGAGCGAGCGTTCTCCGCGGAGTCTCTCCTCCGGGTAATGTGCGTTGGCAGGACTCTGCGGTAGGCGGGGCAAACGCATATTAGTTTCGGTAATATTTCTTTATTTTAGCGCCAGCCTATGCCGGTACGCCGTCAAATATCAGAACCGTTTGGAATATATTCCATCACATTTACCTGTACCCGGTGGTTGCATCTTTTCTCCACCACGAATACCTATTCTGTAGTATATAATTGGTTTGATTATCTGAAGTTGCAAGGTCATTATATTGTTGGGTATGTAATAATGCCCAATCATGTACATACTATAATAGGTTTTGTAAATACCGGTAAATCCATCAATACAATAGTGGGTAATGGTAAACGTTTTATGGCATATGAACTGGTATCACAACTGGGGCAACAAAATCATCATAGTATATTAAAGCAATTAGAGCAATGGGTAAACAATACAGATAAAGCACGCAATAAGCATCATGAAGTATTTGAGCCCTCATTTGATCATAAGGAATGTATAAGTGTTGAGTTTATTGAACAAAAATTGAATTACATTCATATGAATCCATGCAGGTGGAATCCGCCGCTTGTGGCACAACCGGAAGAATATATACACAGCTCTGCTAAATATTATATTACCGGTGAGCAGGGAGTATATGAAGTTTGTAACTACATGTTGTTGCAGGATGTAGATTTGACGAAACAAAGACGATGAGTATGCCTCGCAGAGTCCAGCTCACGCACAAAAGGCTCGGAGTTGAGACTCCGCGGAGAACCTAAATTCTCCTCAGTCCCGCGCCGGCGCAGATCTGCAGCGATGGTGTTGTGTGTTGGCTGGGCTCTGCGGAGAATCAAAACAGGCATTGGACGCATAAAATAGCATTTCTTCCCCCGAATAGTAAAAGCTTCACACCAGGTAAAGCTTTTTTGTTTGCCTAAATTATATTAATTGTTTTTGAGATGGTTATTGCTGCTTTTTGGTATGGTTTTGCCATTAACACTTATAAATATTATTTTATGGCACTCAATCTTATACAAACATTAGCGCAGCGGGATGGCATACCATCTCTGCCTAAAATTGACCCTAATACACAGGAAATTGTTGCTGCTGCGGAAGTATATGCAGATAAACTTTCCCAGGCAGCTATTCCTGCTACTTTAATTGGGTTGTATAAATATTCAAGAGATGAACAAAAAGCTGATAATATGCTGAGCAATAGCTTTTCTAACAGATGGCGGGAAGAAGTATTTGGTGCCGGCAGTGAAGAACTGACTGCTAAAATAGCGGATTATGCAGGCGTAACAAATGATGAGGTAAAGAAAAGGCTTGATCATGTTTTTGCTGGTGCAACGCAGGTTATAAGAGAACATCTGAATGAAATCACGGGAATTTCCGTGAAAAATTTGTTTACTGAACAAAGAACAAATATTCTCTCTCATTTGCCTGCGGCTATCGGGGCAGGGGAGATGTTAGATGATAACAGTCTTGATGACCGTACGAATAAAATGCAGGGACCTGTGTCAAATCTTATGCATAAGATAGAAAAAGCTTTTGCCGGAACAGAAGGGCCGGAAGGTAAGGAGGGCATGTAACCGGGGAAAATTGTTGCATTTATTACCCAATAATAATATTAAAGAAAGATAGTTCCGGTTACTGTTACCGGTAAGTGGCCGGAGCTTCTTTAATTACGGGTTTTGAAGTGTTAAAAAAATCACTTGCAGAAAATCCGTTATTGTATAAGTATAGAAATATTAAAAGCAGCGCGATTGCCCCAAGTACAATTGCGCCTATCCACCATTTCCTGTTTTTTCCTGTAGTTATTGTTTCAGCTTCCTCCTGCCTGAAAAAACTTTCACTAACCTCAGTATCTCCTCGAAGTATAGTATGATTAACATTGTTCCTTATTACTCTTATGGCAGGCACAGGTTCCATAAAATCGTATTCGATTTTAGCAGACTCCAGCGTGGTAATACCATTGTCTTCCATGCTGAATTCGCCTACTTTTTTCCAGGTGATTTTTTTCCCTTCCTTTAAGCCGATTTTTATGTTGAAGGAAAAATCGTTCAATTGTTTGATGGCTTCCCACTCGGTTATACCTGTTTGTGAGGTAATATACTGAAACAGGTTTTTTGAAGGCGTATCCTGGGTATCGTCAAATATTACTTTATAAGAAGGGGGTAGTATAATATGAGATGAAAAATTGCTGATGGAAGGAATTTTCTGCAATTCAAGCGTCCCTAGCCCGGGTAATGCAACAGACCTGTTCTGAATCAAATATTTGTATAGAATATCAAACATAAAATCGGGACTAAGATAGTATTTAATTACAGATTGCCGATACTTCTTAATAAATAAAAGGCTGCAATATATGCAGCCCATATGTAAGTTATTGGGGTTTATATTACTGTTTGGTCAATGGCTTTGTAAAGCTATCAAAATTGAATACTATTCCACCCATGATATTAAAGCCGTATATTTCATATTGGTTCCAGCGCTGGTAAGTGTTATTGAATATATTATTTGCCTGCAACCACAGATTGAATTGCTTTGTTACACGAAATTCAAGACCTGCATTCAGATCAACCGGGCTTCTCGCGGTTTCAGATCCTAAGCTCCTGTTCATATATTTTGCTCCTTCAAAAAAGAAGAGGTCAGATTTAAACCAAAGATCTTTTAAAATTTTCCAGCGGAGCGCAGCACTGAGCTCTCTTGGTATAATTCCCCAGGGTTGCTGCTGTGTTTTTTGTTTGCCAAACATCAGCCAGTTGAACTTTGCTGACAACGAAAAATCTTCTGCCTGCACCACACCTGCTTCGCCATGAATCTGGAAGGCGTTTAATTTATCATCTTTTAATGCCACAAATGTTTTTCCATCATTCAAAGTATTGGTTGCATAGTCATTCACAAAAAGCGGCATATTGTAAAACTGTACCAATCCTACTTTTGCGTTATAGAAGAATTTTTCAAGAAAAGTACCCCTTAAACCACCATAGGTTTCATTTATTCTTGTGTTAAATAATGTGGTTGGCAGAGCCAGGTATGGATTTAAAGATGCCCAGCGTTGGTAAGAGCCTTTATCGTAATGCATTAACCAGCCAAATTGAAGGATGGCTTCTTCGCCGCTGAGTTTTACATCCGCCATCAGATCAGGCAAGAGCTTGAAGTTTGAATTATCCCAGGATGGAATAGCCCCTCCATGTATGCTAAGTGATTCATTCTTGAACTTAATGGCAATGGGAACAGTGAAAATAAAATTATTGATGGATGGTGCGGACTTAGGTGAAAATTGCGTGTAATCGGCATTAATACCCAGTTTAATGCTTAATTCGTCGCTGATCTTTTTTTCAAGAGGCACATCGCCTACCACATTAAATTCCCTGTTGCTGTGGTTGTCGTTAAAAAAAGAAACTTTTACATCCGGGTGATATAATAATCCAAAACCGGTTGGGTCAATATTCCGGAAACCTATATTTGCATCGATGCCTAAAAAACGCTGTAATAATTCATTCTTGCTATGTGTATAAGCCGTTTGATCATATCCATACAGGTAATACGCTTTGTTGCTTAAACCTAACTTGCCATACAGTTCCTGGTTGTTGGCATTAATAGTACTGCCATAAGCACTGGCGCCTGCATCAGCATACTGCTGCCTTGGAACCGCACTGCCTTTTGATGAAATATAATGCCCGAGTATATTAAGAGACGAGTTAGGCTTATTATCAAGCGTTAATCCTGCCTGTGCATATGGTGTTTGAAAATTACCATAACCGAGTTTTATAAAATTGGTTGCAGCCCAGCTACCGGTTGAATCGATATGTAGAGCTGCCGGAGTAACAGCAGCCGGCTGATAAGCCAGGGCAAGGCTATTTACAGGTATGGTGTATTTGAATTTTGGCCTGGCTGAATCCGGCACTGGCGGAGCAGCATTGAAATTGATTTTTGCGGCATCCTTTAAAGTAGGCTTAAAAGATGAAGTGATTTCAATAGTTTGTTTTTTTGAAGGCTCCTGTGCTTTTGCGGGTGTATATAAAAATAAAATACCGCTTATGATTATGGATAACCTGGTAATATATATTCTTGTTTGCATTTTGATCATTTTTTTGATAAGCATTAAACGTGGTGGGTTTATTATCAGCCGCCGATCTTGCTGTCTGTTTTTTCTTCAGTAATTACCTTTTTTAATTTGTCGCTGGCTTCATTCTTCAGTTCTGTTATTTTGCTGTTGTCAACCACGCTCTGCAATGTTGCTTTTGCATTGAAATAATCTTTTTCTTTTAAATAAATATCACCCAGTAAAATATATGCTTTGGTAATCCAGAAGTCGTACGAACCGGATTTATTAATGGTTTCAAATGCCGCTTTATCGGCATTCTTCAAATCATTAAGCTGCAGGTATGCATTGGCTATTTCATACCTTGCTTCAGCTGCAAACGAAGCTTTATTAATATTTACCACATTCCTGAAGTTTTGTATTGCTTCAGAGAATTGGCCTTTATCCTGCAGGCTTCTTGCCGTTACCATATATGCCAGCACCTTATCATCTACACTTATATTTTTTTCTTTCAACAATTCCTGCGCATTAGGCACCGCATCTAACCATTTTTTCTGCTGATACTGGCTGCGCAATAATCCCCTCATTGCCTCAAGGCGGTTTTCGCCACCTGCTGCCAGTTCTTTAAGCTTTGTAAAATATTGTTCGGCTTTAGGATAGTCCTGCAGCTCAAAATAATATATCCTTCCGGCAGTAGAGGCAGCCATTTCCGCATACCTGCTTGGTCCACGGTCCGCTACTTCTCCATAACCTGCCGAAGCATTTTTCCAGTCTTTACGCTGATTATAAATTTCGCTTCTTAAAAACCATGCATCTATTGCATGCGTTCCGTCAGGGAATTTGGTAAGATAATTATTGAGCGCTGTAAAAGCTGCATTATAATCCCTGTCTATATATTTGTTTTCCGCTGCCTTATAAGTAAGATTTTCTTCTTCATTCACCGTTACAGACCTGCCTACACTTTTCATGAAATTTACATATTCCTCTGTTCTTCCTTCCGCGGTATAAATAGCTTTTGCATTTTCAATTGCCTCTTCAGCTTCGGGTGAGTTAGGGAATTGTGATACCAGTTTTTTAAACTGGTTAAGCGCTTCATTATTGTTATCAAGATTATAATAACTCAAACCGAGTTTCAGTTGCGCTTCCGGTTTCAAATTGCCTGCAACCGGTGCATTAATAACATTGTTTAAATAGGGCACTGCATCTCGGTATTTTTCATCTGCAAGATATGTTTTGGCAATTTCAAGATTAGCATCCGGTATCAGCATAGAAGTCGGGAATTTCTTATCAAAGCTTTTTAGAAGATTGATTTTCTCGCCCGAGCTGTTTACGCCTGCAACCATTGCTGTTTGAAAAGTTGCATAATCTGCAGATGCCCACGAGTTACTGATCACCGTACCATACATTGATCTTGCTTTCGCAAATTCCTTATTCATGTAATAACAGTCGGCAGCACGGATATAGGCATCCTGCTCAACTGGTTTTGCATTTAACGCGGAATTTCTGATCTGGTCAAAAAAGTTTACAGCCTGCCTGTAGTTCTCTTTGCGGTAATAGCAGTATCCAAGGTTATATTTTGCATTCGTTGCACTCACTTCTCCGGATGGTGTGCCGGGATTGCTGAGGTAATCATTATAAAAGCGAATAGCATCATCCAGCCGGTTCTGACGATAAGCGATCTCTCCCTGCCAGAAGTTTACATAAGAGATAACCGGGGCATTGTTTGGGTCTTTCAATGCTTTATCCAATAATGTTTTTGCGCCGTTCAGATCCTGGTCGTTTATCAGTTCCATTGCCCTGCCGTATAGTACCCTGGGATACATTTTCCTGATGGCATCAGAAGGCGATTGTATTTTTTCCAGTATGTTCAGCGCTTCACGGTAATTATTGGTGTTGGCAAGAAGCCCTGCTGCTATTTCAGCGGCTTCTTTCTGATATGCAGAATTGGGATATTCATCAAGAAATTTTCTGAATTCATTCAGCGCTATATCCTGGTAGCCTAATTCGTACGAAAGCTTTGCATAGTTGAATTTTGAAACCTCACGTTGGGAAAGGTTTACATTATTGGTAGCGCCGAAAGAAAACGCGTTTCTTGCATTGGCTTTATCTCCCAGTTTAAGGTAAGCGTCTCCCAATATATACATGGCATTCTGGCTAAGAGAATCTTCACCACCGCTGAGTTGCTTTAATCCTTCAACTGCCTTTTGTAAGTTATTTGCCTTATAGTAGCAATAACTTAATTCATATAATGTTTCGCGACTTACTTTTTTTGATTTGTTTACATAAGATTCAAGATGCGGCAATGCTTTTGCATAATCTCCTTTTTCAAAAAGACCGTGCCCTACCAGTTCTTCCATTGAAGCATCTTTTTTGTTCTGTGGCTTATTCAGGGCATCTTCTCCATAGCTCAGTGCTTTATCTTTTTGCCCCTGCATATAGTATATGTTGGCAATATATACGGGCACGATATTCCTGTAATAGGCATCATTTTCAATTTTCTGAAATGCAGCCTGTGCTTCTTTATAATTTTTTTTAGAATAAGCTACCATGCCATAATAATAATTGGCATCCTTATAATTGGGGTCTGAAGCATTTTTAGCTATCGCTTCCAGCAGGGGAGCGGCTTTTTCATACTGGTTCATGGAAAAATAAGCGTAGCCCTGGTGAAACTTCATATCAGCCACCTGGCGGTTGCTTAAATTGCCGGTACCGGTTTGTTCGTAATATGCAAGCGCATTGCGCAGATCGTTTTTTCTGAAATAATACTCTGCAAGGTAAAAACTCATTCTTTCCTTTAGTGAAGGATTGTGGTTTACCTGCATAAAGTTTATAGCAGCATCAGCGGCAACACTTTCATTTTGCAGCAGGCGGCAGGCAATGGTATAAAAATGTATATCATCGTATACAATTCCGTTATTGCTTTTATCCGTAGAACGCGTAGCCAGGCTTAACTCCCTGAAAACCGGGTAAGCCAAACTGAATTGTTCTTTCTGAAAATATTCTTTTGCTTGTTTGTATGCCGCGTCCGGGTCGGTATGGATGGCGCTTTGCTGTGCATTTGCTCCTGCAAAAAAAGATGCCAAAGCAATGCCGGTCAAAATAAAACGTTTTTGCATAATTGTGTAATGGGTTATATGGCAAACGCAAATATCAAACCATGCGTTGCACGAAGTTCCTCTCTCTTTTGTTACAATTTTCTTAAAGTAAAACCGTGCTAAGATACTACTAACAATTTTTTTGTGAATATCAGTTTTATAATGGTGTGGATAAAAGGTTTGTATCGCCTATTTTTGCGAAAAAATAATAATGAAACGGCTTTTATCTACCAGCTATACCGACTGGGCTTTTAACATTGCTTTATTTGTATTACGCGTTACCGCGGGACTGATGATGATACCACATGGTTATGACAAGCTTGTTCATTTTGCTGAGAAGAAAAATAATTTCATGAATTTCCTGGGATTGGGGAGCACCACTTCTCTTGCAATGGTAATTTTCGCGGAGTTCTTTTGCGCTATTTTTGTTATGATTGGATTGTTTACACGGTTTACAGTGATGCCACTGGTAATTGCCATGGCGGTTGCTTTATTTAAAGCGCATGGTAATGCTATTTTTACCCAGGGTGAAAAAGCCGCTTTGTTCCTCGCAATATTTCTCGGAATATTATTGGTAGGTCCCGGCAAGGCGAGCGTGGATGGGGTAATGGGGAAATAGGGGGATTATTTGTGGTTAGTAGTTTATAGTTTATGGTTAGCTGTTTATGGGAATGCTGAAACGATAAACTACAAACGATAAACGATAAACTTCCAATTACTTCATCTCATCCAACACCTTATACATCTTTCTCACCAGCGCGGTTGCTGATCCGTTATAATTATTAACCAGGAAAGAAAATATATATGTTTTGCCGGAGGCGGAAGTATGATAGCCGGTAAATCCTTTTACGTTGGTGATGGTTCCGCTTTTCATTTTCATTCCGTTATATAAGGGCAGGGATTCGTAAAACGAAGAAAACCAGGTTTGTTCTTTCGCGTATTTCAATAACTGCACCTGTGCATGGGTGGTAGTTCTGTTTAGAGGAGAAAGCCCCGATCCGTCAAACATATTCAATTCTGTTGGGCTAATGCCCTTTTCTTTCCAGTAATCTTTTAAAACATCAATTCCGTTATCTGTGCTGCTATAACCTCTTTTAATTAAGCCAATTGTTTTGATCAACGCTTCTGCATAAAGATTTATACTCTTCCTGTTCAGCCAGAAAATGATAGAATCAAGCGGGGGAGAGGTTTCTGTATGAGCAGGAGCGATACTTTTGGGAGGTATTGCAAATGAGTTTTTGTTGGGCAGAGGAGCAGGTAATATATTCAGTTTGGATAAAGTGTCCTCTAATTCAAATACAAATTGCGCGCTGCCTGAAGGGAAAGCTCCTGAAATAGAAAACCCGTTTTCATTAACAGGTATCGTGCCTTTGATAATGCCTTCATTGCTATTAACCGGTAAATAAATATAGGCATTGTCGCCGGTGCCGGTGCGTGCAGATGTGACAAAAGATTGCAGCTTATATTGATAAAGTACGGCGGGCACTGTGGCTGCAATGCTGACCGGGTCGCCAATTTTATTGCCTGATCGTAAAAGAATATCAAATTGATTTTCCCGCCAGGTAAGCTTTTCTGAACCTGCGCCATAATAATTGCCAATGTCCTGCCACATCCAGCCATCGGGTATGTTTCCCGGTTCATAGCCGCTGCTGTCAATATAAATGTTTGTGATTTTTTTTTGTTGCAAAGCTGTAGCTATTCTTTGCAACACATTTACCGGTTTGGTATTTTCCCAGCGAAAGCTACCTAAGGTTGGATCGCCTGAAGGAACTATATAAAGATTGCCGCCGTCGGTATAGAAAGAGGTGGAATAGCTGAAGGTTTTACCCAGCAATTCATACGCGCTTATACTGGTAATGGTTTTTTGGGTTGATGCCGGCGCTAAACCAATCCTGCTGTTCCTGTCGAATACAACTGCCCCGGTTTTATCTTCAATAATGTATAAGGAGGTGATGGCATTGGCCAGTTGCGGGTCTTTTTCAAACTGCGCAAAAGCCGCTTCTATTTTTTTTGAAACAATTTGAGCTGATACATCTGCAGGTGCATGCACGATATATAATAAACATGCAATAACTGAAACCTTTAATCTCATTACAAATAATATTTAACGACTGACTACAAACGATTAATTTTATTCTTAAATAAATGAAGGTAATAAAGGAATATTAAAATGTTAAGTAATAAAAAGAGGTCTACAAAGGAATTGAGATTGCTTCTCCCGCATATCAACCTGATATTTATAAATGGTTGGGGCGGGATCGCAATGACGCGAGAGGTTGACCAATTATAAACCTTGCCGCAGTGCTGACAGTAAAATCAAAATACGCTATGCCGTCCTTGCGAGCCCGCCGGCACGAAGATTTGAGTTAAAGGCAATCTCCTGTAGCTGCTGCAATTTGCCTTAGGGTTTTTCTAAACTAATACCAATGATCTAAATATTAAAATGGCCATGGCCGATAGCCCACAGCCCACAGCAAAATAAAAAAAATGAATCGAGATATAAAATCAAACAACATTCCGGCAATTTATGCTTCCATTATAACCATAGGAGATGAATTATTGATAGGCCAGGTAGTAGATACCAACAGTGCATGGATAGCGCAGGAGCTGAATAAAGCAGGCATCTGGCTGCGCAGAAGAATTTCTGTGGGAGATAGTAAAGAAGAAATTGTAAATGCGTTGAATACGGAAATGAAGGACGCGGCTATCGTTTTGATCACCGGTGGACTTGGCCCAACCGCAGACGATATCACTAAACCCGTGCTGGCGGAATATTTTGGCGGTAAGCTGGTAGTAGACAAAGGCGCATTGGAAAACGTGCAGCAGATATTTGCCAGGCTTAACCGGCCGATGATAGAGCGGAATATGAAACAGGCGGAAGTGCCTGATGTTTGTACCGTAATACCCAACAAAAGAGGCACAGCTCCGGGAATGTGGTTTGAAAAAGATGGAAATATAATTGTGAGCATGCCCGGCGTGCCGCATGAAATGAAGGGCATGATGACCGATTATGTAATTCCCAGGCTACAGCAATATTTTACATTTCCCTTTATTGATCACCGCACTTTGCTTACCGCAGGCATTGGTGAATCTTTTATAGCGGAAAAAATACAGGATTGGGAAAACACACTGCCTTCAAATTTCAAGCTTGCTTATTTACCTAACTATGGCATGGTGCGTTTACGCATTACCGGTAGCGACAGCAATAATGAAAAGCTGCAACAGCAACTGAATGCATCTTTTAATGCATTAAAAACATACGTAAAAGAGTGGCTGGTAGTAGATGAAGATATACCCCTGGCTAAGGTTATAGGCAAACTTTTGAATGAAAAGAAGGCTACGGTTTCAACGGCAGAAAGTTGTACCGGTGGTTATATAGCGCACCTGATCACTTCTTTTGCCGGTTCATCTGATTACTTTAAAGGCAGTGTGGTGAGCTACGCCAATGAAGTAAAGGAAAATGTGCTGCACGTAAAACAAGAAATTTTGCTTACAGACGGCGCGGTGAGTGAAGCAACGGTGCGGCAAATGATTACCGGTGTAATGGCGGCAATGCATACGGATTATGCCGTGGCAACTTCAGGTATTATGGGGCCGGGCGGCGGCACTCCTGATAAACCGGTTGGCACGGTTTGGATAGCGGCGGGTAGCCGTAACCGTATAATAGCGGAGAAATTTCATTTCCGTTATGACAGGGAAAGGAATATTGAAATGGCGGCGATATATGCGTTGAATATGTTGAGGAAGTGTATTTTAGAAGAATAAACCGGTGGAATTTTATGAGTGAAAAAATCGCGGTGCTTGTAGGAGGATCTGACCTGTTTTCAGGTATGCGGGGAATATCAAAAGGCACAAAGCATATTTATAAAGCAATACATGAAAGCTTTGATGAAGTGGTTATTATTAATTACAATTACTTTCTTGATTTTGGGAGTTCGTTAAAGAAGTTGTTTAACTACTTATCCTCTAAAAGCAATACCACATATGTTATACTGTATGGTTACAGTAAAGGAGGAGATGTAGTACTGCAATTGTCGAGAATGCTGCAGTCTGCACTGAATATTAACCTGTTGATTACTATAGATGTTGCTAACGGACCCTGGTCGCATAAGATTGACCGTACAATTCCACACAATGTCAAAAAGAATATCAATGTTTATCAAAGCATTCCTAATTTCCCGTTACGCTCATATGGAATGCAAACTGTTGCAGTTTCTGCTGATACTATAATTGAAAACATTGATTTAACCAGGCAAAATATACAGGGGATTGCTGTAACACATAGTACCATTGAGAACCTGATGGTGGATAAAGTTATTACCTGGATAAAAACTAATGTCGAATAAATACGATGCTATATTAGTTTTCTATTGCTCCTTTATAACTACCACATCAACAATAAAACGCATCCAAACAAAGTGTTTAATATTCATCACACTTTTAGATTTTCAACCTCCCCCTCTTGCTATATTATCAACCTGATTTGAATTTGGGCTCCCCTCTCCGCCGTGCGGAGAGGGGCCGGGGGAGGAAACTACCCCTTCATCACCTCCTTCAATATATCCATCGAATACCACCTCGCTTTCTCATCATATATATTTGTTGTGGTCATCAGTTCATCTATCTGTGTTTCTTCAACAAACGCAAGAAGTTCCTCTTTTACTTTTTCTTTTCCACCAATAAAGGTGCAGGCCAGCATTTGTGATATCGCAGCTTTTATTTCATCGTTCCAGTAAGGTTCCATTGAGGCAACAGGCGGTTGCATAGGCCTGCGCATGTTGGTAACAATGCCTGTGAACATCCTGAAAAGACTTGTTGCCAGGAAATGCGCTTCCTTGTCCGTATCTGCCGCTATAACGTTTACACATGCCAGTACATAAGGCTGTTGCAATTGCGCAGAAGGTTTAAAATGACTCCGGTAAATATTTATGGCTGTCCTGAATTGTGCCGGTGCAAAGTGCGCGGCAAAAGCATAAGGCAATCCCATGTTGGCAGCAAGGTATGCGCTGTCGGTGCTGGATCCTAAAATCCAGATAGGGATATCTGAGCCTTCCCCCGGAAAAGCGCGTACGCGTGACTGTTGGTTTTCTTTACTGAAATAGGTTTGCAATTGGCGGATCTCTGCGGGGAAATTGTATACCGCGTCATTGCTTCTTCTCAATGCCATTGCGGTTAGCTGATCTGTGCCGGGCGCCCTTCCCAGCCCCAGGTCAATCCTGCCGGGATATAAGCTTTCAAGCGTGCCGAACTGTTCGGCAATGGCAAGCGGCGAATGATTAGGCAGCATAATACCGCCAGAGCCAACACGTATATGATTTGTTTTGCCTGCCACATGACCGATCAAAACTGATGTGGCCGAACTGGCAATGTTTTCCATATTATGATGTTCTGCCAGCCAGATGCGTTTAAAACCCAGTTGCTCTGCATGCCGGGCTGCTTCCACTGTTCTTTGTATGGCTGAATTTGCATTTCCTCCTTCAATAACTATTGCCAGGTCAAGTATAGATAATTGTAACTGCTTCATTTGGTTTAATCTTTGCAAGCAGTCGTTATGGATTGGTTTATAAAATAATCTGCAAAGTTACAATAATACCAGATTGAAATATGCCATAGCTGTAGTGCCTACATACGAAAATTTGAATGCACCCTGGCGGCCGGAATGATTTCTTTAAAAGCAAACCAATATATTTGAAGAATACAAGCCCGTAGCAACAGGAATTTTGATTAAAGCTATTTTAATGAAACCCGAAGAAGATATCAGCGTACAACAACATTTTTTATCCGGCGGCGGCGAGATGGGAAAGCTCATCCGGGAAAAAAACTGGGAAGAAACTCCTGTGGGTAATCCGCAACAATGGCCGCAAAGTTTGCGCACAACGTTGAATATTTTACTCAACTCTAAATTCCCCATGTTTTTGTGGTGGGGTAAAGAACTGACCTGTTTTTATAATGATGCATACCGCCCCAGTCTTGGTATAAATGGCAAGCATCCCGGAATATTAGGCAAACCGGCGGAAGATGCCTGGGCAGAAATATGGGATATCATTAAACCGCTTATTGACCAGGTATTAAATGAAGGAGATGCTACCTGGAGTGAAAACCAGTTAATTCCTATATATAGGAATGGTAAGATAGAAGATGTATACTGGACTTTCAGTTACAGCCCTGTATATGATGAGATGCTGAAGCCTGCGGGCGTTTTGGTTACCTGTTATGAAACTACAAAAGAAGTTGAAGCATTTCGCCAGGTTAACAACAGCCGGGATGAATTGTCATTTGCCATTGATGCCGGCGACCTGGGCACATGGGATTTGAACCCGGCAACCGGTAAATTAGTTTGTAATGATCTTCTGAGAGCATGGGCAGGATTTCCGTCCAAAAATGAAATTGATTTTGAATTTGCATTAAAAAGAATAATTGAAGATGACAGGGAGCGTGTGATCAATTCCATTCAACAGGCATTGAATGGTGTTTCAGGCGGTAGTTTTGAAACGGAATGTGCAATAATAGAACCTCAGTCTGGTGTTTTAAGACATTTACTTGCAAAGGGAAGAGCTTTTTTTGATGATAAAGGAATAGCCTGCAGGTTTAGCGGGATAATACAGGATATTACCGGGAAAGTAGTGGCTAACAGAAAGCTGGAAGAAATCGGAAGAGATTTCCGGGAGTTGGCCGATCTTCTGCCTGCATTGGTGTGGACAACGGATAGAGATGGCAATCAAACTTTTGCTTCAAAACGATGGAAGGCATTTACAGGGCTTGATCCATATGATGAAAAGACCTTTACCAGGATGGTACATCCGGAAGATATCAATCATGTTCTTGAAACCTGGAGTGCATCGCTTAAAACAGGTGATATATATAAAACGGAAGTGAGGCTTAAAAATAAGAATGGGGAATATGAATGGTTTTTCGCGAATGGCTTACCAACACGTAATGAGAGGGGACAGATAGAGAAATGGATAGGTACATTCACCAATATAAATGAACAAAAAAAAGCTGAAGCAACCCTGTTGCGTTTATTTCATGAAGTAGATGACCGGGAAAAGAAATTTCGCAACACCGTAAAACAGGCGCCTGTTGGAATAACCATATTACGTGGTGAAAATTTTGTGGTAGAACTTGCTAATGACAAGTACATGGAACTGGTAGACAGGAAAGAAGCTGATTTTATTGACAAGCCATTATTTGATTCTTTGCCAGAAGTTAAAGCCTCGGTAGGTGGATTATTGACACAGGTACTAAAAAATGGTATTCCTTATTATGGTAATGAATTTCCTGTAACCATAAACCGTTATGGCAAATCAGAACTGGCGTATTTTAATTTTGTTTACCAGCCTTTACGTGAAGAAAGTGATACTATCACCGGGATTATTGTTATTGCCACAGATGTTACCTCTTCTGTAAAAGCGCAGCACGCGCTTGCTGAAAGTGAGAAACAGTTCAGGAATTTCATTATGCAATCTCCCATACCCATGACGATATTCCGCGGTGAAGATTTTGTGATAGAAATGGCTAATAAAGTGATGTTTGAAAAAATATGGAGGCGGAAAGAAGAAGAGGTTATAGGAAAGAAAGTAACAGATGCTTTTCCGGAATTGGTTGAACAGAAGTACCCGGAATTATTGAGAAAAGTGTTTACTTCAGGCAAGCCACACCAGGAAGCCGAGTCTGTTGCGTATGTAATGGGCAGTGATGGTATGAGCAAATTTTATCTTGACTTTGAATATGCCCCCTTATTCGAAACAGATGGACGCGTTTCGGCTATCATGATAACTGTAAATGATGTAACGGAAAAAGTGAATGCAAGGAAAAAAGTTGAAGATGCTGAAGAAAGATTACGAATTGCGCTGGAATCGGCGGAACTGGCAACCTGGGACCTTGATTTAAGAACGAAGCGCCTTATTTATTCGCCGAGGCTTAAAGAAATATTCGGACTTGAAACATTAAATGAAGTTACCCATCGGCAACCGCGGTCACTGCTTCATCCGAAAGATCTGAAAGAAATAGTAGAAAAAGCTTTTGAACTGGCGATGACTACCGGCATTTATACTTATGAGACACGGATCATAAGGGCTGATGGTATTTTGCGGTGGATCAGGGTGCAGGGAAAAGTTTTTTATGAAGAGGGAATACCTTCTAAAATAATCGGTATTCTCCGCGATATAACCGAAGACAAATTTTATGAGCAGGAATTAGAAGAACGGGAACAAAAATTCAGGCTGCTTGCAGATTCAATGCCTCAATTGATATGGACAAGTGATGAAAAAGGAAATATTAATTATTATAACAGCGCCGTGTATGATTATAGTGGATTAAGCTTCCAGGATCTTCGCGGAGATGGTTTATTAAAAATAGTTCATCCTGATGAGCAACAGGAAAATTCAAGGCTGTGGCAGCATTCGGTTTCAACGGGTGAGGATTTTATTTTTGAACATCGGTTCAGGAGATTTGACGGGGAATACAGGTGGCAGCTCAGCAGGGCTATTCCGCAACGTGATGCTGATGGTGTGATACAAATGTGGGTGGGAACCAGCACTGATATACATGATATAAAAGAAATAGACCAGCAAAAAGATTATTTTATCAGCATGGCAAGCCATGAATTAAAAACACCGGTTACCTCGCTGAAAGGGTACACGCAGTTACTACAGTCAAAGTATGAAAACAGCGGAGATAATTTCCTTATTACTTCATTGAATGTTATTGATAAACAAACCGTCCGGTTAAATAAACTTATCTCTGAGCTGTTGGACCTGTCGAAAATAAAACTTGGAAATCTTGTTTTTGAAGAAGAGGGTTTTGATCTGAATATGTTTCTCTCAGAAATAATGGAGGAAAAAAGAATGATCAACCCGGGATTTGTAATAAATTATGAGTATAAGCAACCGGCATTCATTTATGCGGATAAGGACAGGATAAGACAGGTGGTAGCCAATCTTATTAATAACGCGGTTAAATATTCTCCGTCTTCAAATATTATAGGTGTAAAAAGTGAAATTACAGACAACGAGGTAGTAGTTACGATTAAAGACAATGGTATCGGTATTTCGAAAAAAGACCAGGTTAAAATATTTGAAAGATTTTACAGAGTGCCAAATAAAAATACGAAAACCTATCCCGGGTTTGGTATAGGTTTATATATAGCTTCTGAAATTATAAAACGCAGTCACGGGACAATTGGAGTTACAAGTGAGTTGGGGGAAGGTTCAACTTTTCATTTCTCACTTCCGTTAAAAGCCTGAGGCCTCTAATCGATGCTGGTTTGCTGTAAGTCTCCAGACCTCGTACAAATTATGTTCTTCAGAGACTTTGTCTCTGCTAAAAGTTACCGATTGTTTTGCAGCGGCACACTGCTGAATAGCGTTACCGGACGTACAAGTGAGTGACACAACAGGCGCTGATAATAGTAGCTAAGTTCGTAACATACCGGTTAAATTCTTCTATTTCCTGTTTTGAGCCGTATAAAGTAAATTTATACCGCTATGTAACATTGCGTACATTTTAACGACTTATTGCCTGCACTTTTCCCAATAATTTTAAACACTGCAATTATGAGCTCAAACAGAAGAAGCTGGCTGAAACAAATAGGTTTAGGCGTAGCCGGCTTAACCATTTCCAGACTGGAAACTATAGCCTCACCTTCACATTCATTCACAAGGGAATTTATAGTTGATAAGCCCATTCGTTTGTCGTCAAACGAAAATCCTTATGGACCATCGCCACTGGCACGTAAAGCAATGGCTGATCATTTGCTGGAGAGTAACAGGTATGGTGGCGCCCGCACGAATGAACTGGTGTCGGCAATTGCACAAAAGTATGATCTCACCGGCGACAATGTTTTGATGGGTGCAGGCTCAACTGAAATACTTGATATTGTTGCACGGTATTCAGCATTGAAAGGCGGCAGTTTTGTAATACCTGTGCCAACATTTGCTTTCTGGGCTGATATGATTGAGAAAACAGGATTTAAAAAAATAACGGTGCCGCTCACCGCAGATAAGAAAATTGATTTGCCTGCAATGATGGCTGCAATACAGGATGATACCAGGCTGGTGTATATATGCAATCCGAATAACCCTACTGGTACTATGTTAGAAAGAGATAAGCTGGTTGAATTTGTGAAAAAAATATCTGAAAAATCCCTGGTGCTGGTGGATGAAGCTTATATAGATTTCACGGAACAGCCTTCTTTGTGCAGCCTGGTAGCAGAACACAGGAACATCATTATTGCCAAAACATTTTCTAAAATTTATGGTATGGCAGGAGCAAGAGTAGGATATGCACTTGCACATAAGGATACTATAAATGATATCAGCCAGGTTACTACCTGGGTAAACGGCAGTTGCAGTGTGCCATCAGTTGCTGCGGCTATCGCTTCTTTAAAAGATGAAAAATTTGTAAAGGAAACTTATGCTAAGATTCATGAGGTGAGAAAATATACTATAGGTGAAATGGAGAAATTGAATATCAGGTGTATTCCTTCCAATACTAACTTCATTTATTTTACACTGGCTGATTATAAGAAAGATTATTTCGATTTGCTGAAGCGCAACAGTATTTGGGGAACAGGCATATATGAAGAAGAAGGTAAGTGGTCAAGAATTACCGTAGGTACCAAAGAAGAAATGCAGCAATTTATAAGGATACTATCTTAATATTCCGGGAGTATAACCGGCGATCAGGGATGAGCTTTTAAAAAAAATCAAAGCCAATCTCCATTCTTGAAGCGCATGAGATTGCTTCACCCGCCGCAACATATCTTTAATTCAAGCTTCTTCAGGCGGGATCGCAATGACGGCAGAGCGTGTTTTGATTTTACTGTCAGCACTACGGCAAGGTTTGTAATTGTTCAGCCTCTCGCCGTCATTGCGATCCCGCCTCAACCACTTATAATTATCAGCTTGATATGCGGGAGAAGCAATCTCAATTTCTTTATTGAGACTATATTCTGCTGATTTCATCACAATATATCTTCGTTCATCACATTTTTTAATTTCATTTATGGAAAATAGTATTGGTTTGCATCATACACGATATGATGCAGAACGGATATTTTTTAACGTAATATTATCACCATAAATATTTATTTGGGTTGTATTTATTACACTTTTACACCTTCAACCAATTTTTTAGCCACTAATGCTCAAACCAATAACCTGCTTATTGCTTGCTATATGCTGTATGCAATGCATTAAAGCGCAAGATGTGTCTATAACCGGAACCGTTACCGACACTGCTAACAACAAAAAACTTCAACATGCTGTTGTTGCTGTAATCAACAAATCCGATTCTACCTTTCTTAAATTTACCCGCACAGATAAATCAGGAAATTTTAGTTTACATAATTTGCCAGAAGGAAAATTCCTGCTGATGATATCTTACCCCTCTTTTGCAGATTATGTGGATGATATACAACTGGAAGCGGGAAAACCGCTTGCTCTTGGCAATATCAATCTCATCAATAAAGCTACTTTGCTTAAAGAAATTGTGATAAGACAGAATAATGCGATGAGGATTAAAGGAGATACCACAGAATTTACAGCAGATAGCTTTAATGTTCGGCCTAACGCCACTGCCGAAGATTTATTGAAAGTATTGCCGGGTATACAGGTTGATAAAAACGGGAAAATAGTAGCCCAGGGACAGGAAGTGCAGAAAGTGTTAGTTGATGGTGAAGAGTTTTTCAGTGATGACCCTACCGTTGCTACGCGTAATATAAGAGCAGATGCCGTTGACAAAGTACAGGTGTTTGATAAAAAAAGCGACCAGGCAGCATTTACCGGCATTGATGATGGAGAGAAAACAAAAACCATAAACCTCAAATTAAAAGAAGATAAGAAGAATGGCTATTTCGGAAAAGTGAGCGCGGGTGGAGGCTTAAAGGATAAGTACAACAATGAGGCTATGATCAATTTCTTTAAAGGTAAAAGGAAGATTGCAGCGTTTGGTACAATGTCTAACACCGGGCAGACAGGTTTGAACTGGGAAGACAACAGGAAATACGGAGGTGAAGACGATGATATTGAGTTTGATGAGAACAGTGGTTTTTTCTATTCCTTTGGTAATAACAATGATTTTTATTTTAATGGTAACGGGTTACCGCAGGCATGGACCGGCGGCGCTCATTTTTCTAATAAATGGAATGAAGACAAGAACAACTTTAATGTAAGCTACCTGTATAAAAAACTTAATATAAACGGTATTGACCAAACCAAAACACAGTATATCCTTCCTGATACATTGTATTACATGAACCAGAGGAATAATAATTTTTCCCAACGCTTACGCAATACCTTAAGCGGGAAATATGAAATACAACTCGATTCTTCCTCTTCGTTAAAATTCACTTTTAGTGGTTATAAAGGAAAGTCGGAGAACAACAGTGACTTCTATTCAGAAGCATTGAACGATAAATCACAGCCTGTAAACCAAAGCCACCGTAATACTTCTTCGGAGTCAGATGAAGCATCATTCAACAGCAGTATACTATGGCGGAAAAAATTTAAAAAAGTAGGGAGAACTATTTCGGCTCGTGTTGAACAAAAATTCAACGATAATGATTCAGAAGGATATCTTGACGCCGTTAATGATTATTATAATACTAATGGAGATATTTACCAGGTTGATACCATCAATCAAAGAAAATATAACCACAGCAAGTTGTTTACATTAAATGCCAAAGTAACCTATACCGAGCCTTTGGGAAAAAATAATTTCCTGGAAGTAAATTACGGCTACTCCAACACAACCAGCAGCGCAGACAGAACTACGTACAATTATGACGATGGTAAATATGATGAATTAGACAGTTTACTTACCAATGATTATGATTTTCTTATCAACACAAACGCCGGAGGCGTAGCATACCGTATAGCAAAGAAAAAATATAATTTTTCTTTTGGGGGGGATGTGGTTAACCAGGCTTATCGCCAGGTTGATAACCGTAAGGATTCTACCATTCGTTATAATCGTGTCAATCTTTTTCCGAAAGTAAATTTCAGGTATAATTTTAAACCGCAAACAATGCTGTCTTTAAGTTATAACGGAAGTACACAGCAGCCAACTATTCAGCAGATTCAGCCGGTTCCTGAAAATAATGATCCGCTGAATGTTTTCATTGGTAATCCTGATATTTCACCTGCATTTAACCATCGTTTCTTTATGTTCTTTAATGATTATAAAGTGCTTAAAGAAAGAGGGATGTATGTAAACGCGAGCTTTAATCTTACTGACAATACCATTACCAATAGCAACACTGTTGATAAGCAGGGACGCAGGGAATATAAATCTGTAAATGCAGGCACTACTTATAATTACTGGTCGTACATGGGATATAATATGAAAATTGCTCCTATCAAAACAAGGGTTGGGCTTAATCTCCAGGCTAATGGCAGCAGGTTCACCAATTTTGTAAATGAAGTACAGAACATTACTAATAATACTAATTACGGTTTAGGCTTAAATACATATTATTCTATTGATAATAAACTGGGTATAAGCTTAAGGGGAAATGTAAATTATAATACTGCTGTTTCTTCTATAAGAGAAGATGTGAAAACCCGGTACTGGACGCAATCCTATAATGCAGATATTTATATCGCATTGCCTTATAAATTTGATTTTAATACAGACGCGGATTTTAATGTGCGGCAGGCAACCAGTGTGTTTGATCAAAACAGGAATGTATTACTGTGGAATGCCTCAATAAGTAAAAGATTGCTTAAGGAAAAATGCAATTTGAAATTTTCCATCAATGATATGCTTAATCAAAACATAGGTTTCAGGAGAGATATACAAAGCAATTTCGTGAGTGAAAATACTTATACAACGTTGCGCAGGTTCTGGATGCTGAGCTTTACCTGGAACTTTACAAAGAATAACGCTGAAGTGAAAAAACCATAAATCGACAGTTATGAAAAGAGTTTGCCTTGTATTATTTGTATGCATTGGCTTCATACAATTTGCCGGCGCTCAATTTATCCTTAAAGGGAAAATTGAGTTTGAAAAAACAGTTAACCAGCATAAGCAATTAATGTCGTCTGTTGATGAAGAAGATATGGACTGGATAAACACGATGAAAAAGCAGATCCCGGAAAATAAGCATACTTATTTTAACCTGCTTTTTTCTGATAGTAAAGCAAGATACGAGCCCGGGCGTGAAAGCAATGATAAACCTACTCCGTTTGGAGAACCACCGGCAAATGATAATATCATCTATTCTGATTTTAATACTGCGCATACTACTGCCGCCAAGCAGGTATTTGATGAATCGTTTTTAATCCAGGACAGCCTGAAAAAATACAAATGGCGTATTACAAATGATACCAGGAAGATAGCGGGTTTTGAATGTCGCAGGGCTACCACAGTGATCATGGATTCTGTTTTTGTTGTTGCTTTTTACACAGATGAGATTGTAGCGCCTGGCGGCCCTGAATCTTTTAACGGGTTACCGGGAATGATATTGGGAGTAGTTATTCCCCGCTTGTACACCAGTTGGTATGCTACAAAAGTTGAACTGTCTGGGATAAAGGAAACAGCCATTGCCCCTCCTAAAAAAGGCAAAACCACTGATTTTAAAGGCATGGAGAAAACTGTTCAAAGCAGCCTGAAACGCTGGGGCAAATGGGGCGCAAGATATATCTGGCAGATCATGATCTGATAAAGCTCAATAGTTGAACTGTCCTTTCGATCCCGCCTCATGAAGATTGAACAAAAAGTATGTTGCGGTTGCATTCCAAATTTTGCATATAGATACTCCTGTTACGGCAGATGCCTCGTGCCTCGGCATGACAGGCGGTTGAATGTATGCTGAACAATAGTACAAATGCTGAATGATTGTTCTACTGCTGAACATACCTCTACAGTTTGTATTCTAGGATATATAAACGACCAAATTTATTTTCAAATCAGGCAACATTTGCATACTTGTCCACATATTTTTCCCCACGTTTGATAACAG
>Ga0041910_1001424_pt1 | contig 21658 bp, 26 predicted proteins | sample ThiBio_1000_biof_FD_55015 | JGI IMG/M metagenome (GOLD analysis project Ga0041910, IMG submission 55015) | Wastewater bioreactor microbial communities from Cape Town, South Africa - Thiocy_expt_1000_biof | ecosystem: Engineered > Bioreactor > Thiocyanate-remediating > Anaerobic-Aerobic | place...
CCCTGCATGAAGCCGCGCACGGCTATGTGGCGCGTTTCTTCGGCGACATGACCGCAGCGGCGGCAGGCCGCATCACCGCCAATCCGCTCAAGCACATCGATCTGGTGGGAACCATCCTGGTGCCCCTGGTGATCCTGCTGACCAGCAAGCTGCTGGGCGGCGGGATGATCCTGTTCGGCTGGGCCAAGCCGGTGCCGGTCAACTTCGGTCGCTTGCGTCGCCCCAAGCAGGACATGTTGTGGGTGGCCCTTGCCGGGCCCGGCATGAACTTCATCATGGCCGTGTTCTGGGCGCTGATGATCCAGCTCGGGCATGCCCTCGGCAGCAGTTTTGTCAGCGCGCCGTTGATGCTGATGGGGGCGGCGGGCGTATTCATCAATGTCATCCTGATGGCGCTGAACCTGATCCCGCTGCCGCCGCTCGACGGCGGCCGCATCGCCGTCAGTCTGCTGCCGGTGAAGCAGGCCATGCAGTTCGCGCGGCTGGAGCCGTATGGCCTGTTCATCCTGCTCGGCCTGATGTTCGTGCCAATCGGCGGCACGACTATCCTGGGCTTCGTCCTGTGGCCGCTCATCAGCGTGTTCATCGGCCTGACCGCGCTGGTCACCGGGCTCGAGCCCGCCCAGCTGGTCGGCCTGATCCAGCTCGTGCTGTCCTGACCGCCACCACTCACCACTCACCACTCACCACTTGCCACTCACCAACCATGTATTCCGATCGCGTTCTCTCCGGCATGCGCCCCACCGGGCGCTTGCATCTTGGCCACTATCACGGCGTCCTGAAAAACTGGTTGCGCCTGCAGAACGAATACCAGTGCCTGTTTTTCGTCGCCGACTGGCACGCGCTGACCACGCACTACGACACGCCGCAGGGGATCGACGAGAACGTGCGCGACATGGTGGTGGACTGGCTCGCGGCAGGCGTCGATCCGGCGCAGGCGACGCTGTTCGTTCAGTCGCGCGTAATCGAACACGCCGAACTGCATCTGCTGCTGTCGATGATGACGCCGCTGGGCTGGCTGGAACGCGTGCCCACCTACAAGGACCAGCAGGAAAAGCTGGCCAACAAGGATCTCTCGACCTACGGCTTTCTCGGTTATCCGTTGCTGATGAGCGCCGACATCCTGATCTATCGTGCCAACCGCGTGCCGGTCGGTGAAGATCAGATTCCGCATATCGAATTCACCCGCGAACTGGCACGCCGCTTCAACCACATGTATGGACGCGAGCCGGGGTTCGAGGACAAGGCGCGCGCCGCGGTCAAGAAGCTCGGCTCGAAGAAGGCCCGGCTCTACGAGGAATGCCGCACCGCCTACCAGGAGAAGGGCGACGACGAGGCGCTGGAGTCAGCCAAGGCACTGTTGAATGACGCACAGAACCTGTCGATGAACGATCGCGAACGTCTGTTCGGCTATCTCGAGGGCTCCGGCAAGATGATCCTCGTCGAGCCCGAGGCCCTGCTGACCGAGGCCTCGAAAATGCCGGGGCTGGACGGGCAGAAGATGTCCAAGTCCTATGGCAATACGATTGCCTTGCGCGAGGATCCCGAGACGGTTACCAAGAAGATCCGCACGATGCCGACCGACCCTGCGCGTGTCCGCCGTACCGACCCCGGCAATCCGGCCAACTGTCCGGTGTGGCAGTTCCATCTGGTGTATTCCGACGACGCGACCCGGCAATGGGCCACGGCGGGCTGCACCAGCGCCGGCATCGGCTGCCTCGAATGCAAGCAGCCGGTCATCGACGCCGTGCTGGCCGAACTCGCGCCGATCCGCGAGCGTGCGGTGTATTACGAAGACAATCCCGACCAGGTGCGCAACATCCTCGCCGACGGTTGCGAGAAGGCGCAGGAGTTGGCGCGCGACACCATGCGCGACGTGCGGGAGTCGATGGGGCTGACGTTCGGTTATTGAGCGCTGGTACAGACAGGGATCCTATCCGGTTTGAGCTCGTCGTTCGTTCCGGCTGCATTGCCTGGCTAACGCTCGATCGCCTGCAATGTGATGCGTCGTGCGCCCGCACGCAGACTGCGCAGGGAAATTGGCCTATAAATATAAATGAGGGTGCAAGAGTATTGATCGTGAGACAGGCCAGAGACAGGTTGGCCTTTGAGCATCGGCATTTAATGGAGGAATAGGCAATGAGCACGCAAAACGTATCTGGCGAATCGGATGTTCCCGACGTAACGAAAGAGCAGCTTATTGCTGATTTCAAGACGGTCATATCGGATGCCGAGGCTTTGATCAAGGCGACGGCCAACCAGGGCGGCGAGGCACTGGCTTCGGTGCGCGCCAAGGCCGAAGCGTCGCTTGCCAAGGCGAAAGCACAGATGGCTGATGCCGAAGCTGCGCTGCTGGTGCGGGCCAAGGCGGCTGCCAAGGCGACGGATGCCTACGTTCACGAGAATCCGTGGAAAGCAATCGGCATTTCCGCCAGTATCGCGCTGCTTGTCGGTTTCATCATGGGGCGCCGCTAGCGACATCTCATGAGTGACCCCAAACCAGGTGGAAGCGGGGGGTTGTTCGATTCCCTGAAGGGGCTCGCCGCAAGTCTCATCGCTATCGTGCACNCCCGGCTCGACCTGCTGTCGACGGAACTGGAAGAAGAGCGGGCGCGGCTGGCCTCAGTGCTGGTGATGCTGTTTGTGGCGCTGTTCTGTATCGGTATCGGTGTGGTGCTGCTCGTTTTCCTGATCGTGGTCGCCTTCTGGGAGAGCCATCGCCTTCTGGCACTGGCGGGACTGACGGCATTTTTCCTGGTGGGCGGTGCGACGGCGATTGGTTTCGCCCGGCACCGACTCAGAACTAAACCGAAGCTGTTCGCCGCAAGCCTGGCCGAGTTATCGAAGGACCGAGAGCACTTGGTGCAACGATCATGAGCAATACTTCGAACCGTCTGGCCGAACACCGTGAGAACCTGGTGGCGCAGGCTGCAGCGCAACGGCGCGCATTGGCGCAAACCGTTGCACCCTGGCATGCACCGTTGGCATTGGCGGATCAGGGCTTGGCGGCACTTCGCACCGTCAGACGGCATCCGGCCCTGTTGCTAGGGGCTGCACTTGTGTTCGCACGCCTGCGGCGGGGACGCGCGGGCAAATGGCCCCGATACCTGTGGGCAGGATGGCAGATCGGGCGTCGGATATTCAGGGACTGAACAATTCAACAGGAGAATGGAAATGCGCTACCTGCTTATTGTGTTGTCGATGCTGTTTGTCCCATTAACGACGGTGCGTGCGGACGTCAGTGTCGGCGTCGGCATCAGCGTGCCCGGCGTCAGCATCGGGATCAACATGCCGGCCTATCCGCGGCTCGTTCGGGTGCCAGGCTATCCGGTCTACTACGATCCGCGCGTGGATTTGAATTTCTTCTTTTATGACGGACTGTACTGGGTATTTATTGGGGACAACTGGTATGTGAGCAGCTGGTATAACGGGCCGTGGGATTTGGTGGATTACTATGACGTGCCGCTGTATATCCTGCGTATCCCGGTGCGCTACTACCGTCGTCCGCCGCCCTATTTCCATGGCTGGCGCGCCGACGCGCCGCCGCGCTGGGGCGAGCACTGGGGCCGCGAGTGGGAACAGCGTCGAGGCGGGTGGGACCAATGGGACCGCCGTTCCGCCCCCCGCCCCGCACCGTTGCCGTCCTATCAGCGGAATTATTCGGGAGATCGCTATCCGCGCGAGCAGGAACGTCAGCATACGATTCGTTCCGAACGCTACCGTTACCAGCCGCGCGAGCCCGTGACACAGCAGCATTATCAGATGCAGCGCGGCCCATCCGGGCAACAAGGGCAGGGGAAGAGAAACGAAGGGCGCGGTCCGGATCACCGGTGACCCGAACGAACGATCGATAAAGAGTAGACGGAAGGTGTTGGCGTGCTGGTGACGTTTACGTGCAAAGCCTATGCGGACATTACCATGTTCGGTGATGTCGCATTAGGCATGTTGAGAATGATGGGACACAGCGAAACGGTTCCCGGCGCGATTCTGGCCGAGGATGTGCCTGCGGCGCTGGATCGTTTGAAGCGCGCGGTCGAAACGGCCAAGGCGGCTGCGCCGCACGATGCATCGGAGAGCAGGGGNGACGATTCCGACGAGCCGCCTGTCAGTCTGGCGCACCGGGCCTTGCCCCTGATCGAGTTGCTTACGGCTGCCGCGCGGCAAAAGGTCGACGTGATGTGGAAATGAAGCGGACGCGCTATCCGTAAGCTTGATCCGATCAATGCTCGGTTCCAGGTTTCAAGCCACGCAGTTTCTTGGTCTCGCCCCGCCGCTGCTTGCTGTCCAGACGCCGTTTTTTTGACGCCAGTGTGGGACGGGTCGGACGGCGCGGCGTTTCCACTTCGCAGGCTTCGCGAATCAGTGCGAGCAGCCGTTCCAGCGCATCGTCACGGTTGCGCCGCTGGCTCCGATAACGCTCGGCTTCGAGGATCAGGATCCCGTCCTGGGTGAGGCGGCGGCCCGCGAGGGCCATCAGGCGGACGCGAACCGGCTCGGGCAGCGAGGGGGAATGGGCGACGTCGAAGCGCAGTTGCACGGCGGNCGACACCTTGTTGACGTTTTGCCCGCCGGGGCCCGAGGCGCGCACGAAGTCTTCCTGGATTTCGCGCTCGTCGAGCTCGATCTGGGCGTTGACCCGGATCATGGCCGTCGTGTTTCGATCACCACTTCACCACGTGCACGTTGTTGAGTGTGCGGCCCAGAAAGCGTTCGCCAATGGTCTGGAAGCGCAGCGGCACGTCGGTGACGTAGAAATCGTAGCGCGGCTGGGCGTGGCTGGGATTGGCGAGATGCTTCTCCGCCAGGACGGCCGCGACCTGTTCGGCCATGGCTTCGGCAGAATCGACCAGCGCGACTTCGTCGCCGACCACCTGGCGCAGCAGCGGCTTCAGCAGCGGGTAATGCGTGCAGCCCAGCACCAGGGNGTCGATGTGTTCGGCCAGCAGCGGTTTCAGGTAGTCCTGTGCCGCCAATCGCGTGACTTCGTGGTCGAGCCAGCCTTCCTCCACCAGCGGCACGAACAGCGCGCAGGCCTGCGAATGGATGCGTGAGTCGGGCGCATAGTCGTGGATGGCGCGCGCGTAGGCGTTGCTGTTGATGGTGGTGGGGGTGCCGATGACGCCGATTTTCCTGCCGCCTCGCGCCGACACCGCGCCGGCGTCGATGACGTCGAGCACCGGCACCGGCGACAGGTCCTTGACCNCCTGCGCCGCCACCGCCGCCATGGTGTTGCAGGCGATGACCAGCAGCTTGACGTCCTTTTCCAGCAGGAACTGGGCGATCTGGGTGGTGAAGTGGGCAATGGTCTCGACCGACTTCACGCCGTAGGGCACGCGCGCGGTGTCGCCGAAGTAGACGATGTTCTCGTAGGGCAGGCGCTCCATTAGGGCGCGCACCACGGTCAGGCCGCCGATGCCGGAATCGAATACGCCAATGGGGGAATGTGCATTCGTGGACATGGGTGGCAGCATGACGGGATGAAAACACACGCATTCTACCTTCAGGGCCGCCTGTGGCGGCATCCGGCATGAGCGGCTGCGCTTGCGATTCGGCGTGCGACGCGCCGCCGCCCGATCCAGGCTACCGGCGTGCGCTGTGGATTGCACTGGTGCTGAACGCGCTGATGTTCGGCGTCGAAATCGTTGCCAGCCTGGTGGCACAGTCGGTGTCGCTACTGGCTGACGCGGTCGATTTCCTCGGCGACGCGGGAAACTACGGCGTGGCGCTGTTCGTCCTCGGGCTGGCGCCGGTGTGGCGTTCGCGTACCGCGCTGTGGAAAGGATGGCTGATGGTCGGCTACGGTGTGTTCGTGCTCGGCAAGTCGGCCTGGCAGTGGTCGGCGGGCGTGGTGCCGGAACCGTTCATCATGGGTTGGGTGAGCCTGTTGGCGCTGGCGATCAACGTCGGTGTCGCCGCGCTGCTGTATGCGTATCGCCAGGGCGACGCGCAGGCGCGCTCGGTGTGGCTGTGTTCGCGCAACGACGCGCTGGGCAACCTGGCGGTGATGGGAGCGGCAGCTGGGGTGTGGGTGACCGCGCATGGTTGGCCGGATATCGCGGTGGCGCTGGTGCTGGCGGGGTTGGCGTTGAGTTCGGGCGCGTCAGTTATCCGGCATGCGCAGCGCGAGTTGCGCGTGAATTAAAACAGCGTCAAGCAGGAATTACAGGCGGTCTAAACTATTTCCTGGCGCGCCAGGGCCCACGCGACATGCTCGCGCACCAGTTCGGACGGGTGTGCGAGTTGTGCAGCAAGCGCAGCTTTGATTTCAGGCGAAGCGGGCGCGTTGCCCAGCGCGACGGCGATATTGCGCAGCCAGCGTTCATGCCCGATGCGGCGGATAGCTGAGCCGGCCAGACGGTCGTTGAAGTCCATCTCGCTCCAGGTGAACAGTTCGACCAGCCGCGCGCTGTCGAGCCCGTTCCGAACTCTAAAATCGGGCAGCGCGGCGGTCTGCGCAAAGCGGTTCCACGGGCATACCAGTTGGCAATCGTCGCAGCCGTAGATGCGGTTGCCGATGAGCGGGCGTAATTCAACCGGAATGCTGCCCTTGAGTTCGATGGTGAGGTAGGAAATGCAGCGCCGTGCGTCGAGCGAATAGGGCGCGACGATGGCCTGCGTGGGGCAGATGTCGATGCAGGCCTGGCAGGTGCCACAGTGCTCGGCTTCCGGCACATCCACCGGCAGCGGCAGGTCGGTATAGATCTCGCCGAGGAAGAACCACGAGCCGTGCTGCCGGTTCAGCAGCAGGGTGTGCTTGCCGCGCCAGCCGAGGCCGGATTTCGTGGCGAGTTCGACTTCCATCACCGGCGCGCTGTCGGTGAAGACCCGGAAATGATGGTCGCCGATTTCTGTGCTGATCTTTTCGGCCAGGCTTTGCAGCCGGTTGCGCAACACCTTGTGGTAGTCGCGGCCCAGCGCATAGCGGGAGACATAGGCAGCGTCCGTGTCATTCAGTACCGCATGCGGATCGGTCGACGCCGGCGGAAAATAGTCCAGCCGTGCGCTGATGACACGGACGGTTCCGGGTACCAGTTCGGCCGGGCGGCTGCGCTTCGTGCCGTGCGCCGCCATATAATCCATCTCGCCATGAAAGCCCCGATCCAGCCATGCCTGCAAGCCTGCCTCCGCGGCGCTCAGCTCGCCGTCCGCAATGCCCACCGCGGCAAAGCCGAGCTCGCGCCCCCATCGCTTGATTTGCTGCGCCAGTCGAGTTAAATCCCGCTCATGCATAAGACCGATGATACCGTGCACTGCCGCCGTCATCTGGCCGACGAGGCCGCGACGCTGGCATTCGGCGCGCAGCTGGCGCAGGGAATGACGGCGGGGCTGACTTTTTATCTGGAAGGCGATCTCGGCGCCGGCAAGACGACACTGGTGCGCGGGGTGCTGCGCGCGCTGGGTTATGGCGGTCGGGTGAAGAGTCCGACCTATACGCTGGTAGAAAGCTACAACCTGCCCGCATTTGAACTGTATCATTTTGATCTATATCGTATGCATGATCCGCGCGAGTGGCTTGACGCTGGGTTTCGCGACGTGAGCGATGGCCGGGTGGTCAGCTTGATCGAATGGCCGGACAAGGCTGCCGGCTGGTTGCCTGCCCCGGATGTGGTCATTCGGTTGACAATCGCCGACGATGCGCGCGAAATTGAATGTGAAGCGGCGAGCCCGCGTGGCGCCCACTATCTGGAGACATGTTGCACGCCTTGTTGAGAATTTTCCTGTTGTGCGGTTTGCTTGCGTCGGGCTGGGCCCAGGCGCTGCAACTCAGCGCCACCCGTCTGTGGCCGTCGTCCGACTACACGCGGATCACCCTGGAGGCGCCACAACCGGTCGCGTACAAATACTTCATGCTGTCGAACCCGCAGCGGCTGGTGGTCGACCTAGAGGGCGTGGAGGCGGGTGCGGCGCTTGACGCGCTGGCCGGACAACTCAGCCCGGACGATCCCTACATCGGCGCGATCCGCGTGGGACTCAACCGCCCGGGGGTGATGCGCCTGGTGCTGGACCTGAAAACAGCCGTCAAGCCTTCCGTATTCCAGCTGCAGCCGCTGGGACAGTATGCGCATCGTCTGGTGGTGGATCTCTACCCGGCCCAGGCGGGTGATACGGTGGCAAGCGACCCGGCCGCGACCTCGCAGCCTGCAGTGGCCACGCCAGCCAAACCGGAAGTGCCACAATACACGCGACTGATCACGGTGGCGGTCGATGCCGGCCATGGCGGCGAGGATCCCGGTGCCAGCGGGGCGAACGGCTCGCACGAGAAGGACATCACGCTGGCGCTGGCCAAGAAGCTCAAACAGAAAATCGACGCCCAGGAAAATATGCATGCCGTCCTGATCCGCGACGGCGATTATTTCGTGCCGCTCGGGCAGCGGGTCGTCAAGGCGCGTGCGCTGAAGGCCGACCTGTTCATGTCGATCCATGCCGATGCCTTCATCAAGCCGCACGCGCGTGGCTCGTCGGTGTTTGCACTGTCCGAGAACGGCGCGACCTCGGTCGCCGCGCGCTGGCTGGCCAAGCGCGAAAACGACGCCGACCTGATCGGCGGCGTCAACGTCGACGTCAAGGATCCCTTCCTCAAGCGCACGCTCATCGATCTGTCGCAGACCGCCACCATCAACGACAGCCTGAAGCTGGGGCGGGCGGTGCTGAAGGAAATCGGCGGCGTCAATACGCTGCACAAGGGCGAGGTGGAGCAGGCGGGCTTTGCCGTACTGAAGGCGCCCGACATTCCTTCGATCCTGATCGAGACCGCGTTCATCTCCAACCCTGAAGAAGAAAAACGCCTCAACGACCCCGGCTACCAGGACAAGCTGGTGGATGCCATCGTCGATGGCGTCAAGGATTACTTCGCCAAGCATCCGTTGACTGCGCCGTCGCGGCTGACGCGCAACCCATGACCGTGAGCCTGCTCGGTGCGGCGGCCCCTGGATTCGACCGGCCGCTCGATGTGCTGGAAGCGTGTCACGGCCGCATAGCCCGGCAGTGCGATACCCTCGGCAAACTGCTGGCGCATCTGCCGGCACATGGTGCGGATGCCCAGGCACAGCAGGCGGCGGGCGCGATCCTGACCTATTTCGATACGGCTGCGGTGCATCACCACGACGACGAGGAGCGCAACCTGTTTCCGCTGCTCGAACAGGCCGGCGCGCCGGGCGCCTGTGATCTGGTCGAAACCCTGACCCTGGAACACGACGAACTGGCGCTGTTGTGGCGACGGCTGCGCGGCCAGCTGCAGCAGATCGAAGCCGGCTCGGCCGCCACGCTGGATGAGGCGTTGACGCATCGTTTCGTCGCACTCAATCGCAGCCATCTCGAATTCGAGAACACCCATGTGCTGCCGCTGGCACGGCAGGTTCTGGACGCTGCCGCCATCGAGCGTCTGGGGCGTGCCATGGCTGCCCGGCGGGGCGTCGCGTTTGCAGGCTCGCTATGACCATCCGTGTTCTGCCCGATGTGCTGATTTCGCAGATCGCAGCGGGCGAGGTGGTCGAACGTCCGGCCGCGGCGCTCAAGGAGATCCTGGAAAACAGCCTCGATGCCGGGGCCACCGACATCCAGATCGATCTGGAACAGGGCGGCATCAAACGCATTCGTGTTGCCGACAACGGCGGCGGCATCGCGCACGATGAATTGGCGCTTGCCTTGNCCCGTCATGCCACTAGCAAGATCGCCAGTCTGGCCGACCTGGAGCGGGTCGCGAGTCTGGGGTTCCGCGGCGAGGCCTTGGCTTCGATTGCCGCCATCGCGCGGGTTCAGCTCATCAGCCGCAATGCAGATGCGGAGCACGCCTGGGCGGTACAGGCTGAAGGCGGCCGCCTCGACGTACCGGCGCCCGCCGCGCGCGCCACAGGCACCACGATCGACATCCAGGACCTGTTTTTCAGTACCCCGGCGCGGCGCAAGTTCCTCAAGACCGAAGCCACCGAATACGCCCACTGCGCCGAGACCGTGCGGCGGTTGGCCCTGGCGAACCCGCAGGNGTCATTCACGCTGAGCCACAACGGCCGGACACAGTTGCGCCTCAATGCCGAGCCTGCCTCTGCGCGAGTCCGGCAGGTGCTGGGCGAGGCGTTCGAGCAGAACAGCATCGCAGTCGAGGCTGCGGCCGGCGTGCTGCGGGTGTCCGGCTGGGNGATCCGTCCCAGCGCCGCCACGGGCAGCCGCGACAGCCAGCATGTATTCGTCAATGGCCGCTATGTGCGCGACAAGCTGATCGTCCACGCGTTGAAGGAGGCCTACCGCGACGTCCTGCATCACCAGCTGAATCCGGCGTATTGCCTGTTCATCGAATTGCCGCCGGATCTGGTCGACGTCAACGTGCATCCGGCCAAGACCGAGATCCGGTTCCGCGACAGCCGCGGTGTGCACCAGTTCCTGTTCCATGCGGTCGAGCGCATGCTGTCGGCGCCGGTGGCGGCGGATGTCGCCGTGGCCGCATCGGGGGCGTCGCAGGCTTCCCCGCAGCCGGGCTGGGCCGCGCCCCGGCAAACGGCGATGCCGCTGCAGGTGAACGAAGCGATGGCGTTCTATGCGCCTTTGGACCAGGGGACCCGGGTGCAGGATTCGGAGGGGGTACCGTCGATGCGTCTCGTGCCGGATGACGGGGCCGATGCGCCGCCGCTCGGCTATGCGCTGGGCCAACTGCACGGCGTGTACGTGCTGGCACAGAACGCGCAGGGGATGGTACTGGTCGACATGCACGCCGCACATGAACGCGTCGTCTACGAAAAACTCAAGACTGCGCTGGATGCGCGCGCCGTGCCGGCGCAAACCCTGCTGATCCCGGTCGCACTGGCGGTCGACGCCCGCGACGTGGCGGAAATCAGCCCGCACCTGGATCAGCTGGCCGGGATCGGCTTCGAGTTGTCGGTGACCTCGCCGACCTCGGTGGCGGTGCGTTCGGTGCCGTGGCTGCTGAAGGACGCCGACCCGGTCGAGTTGACCCGCGCCGTGCTGGCCGAAATTGCCGAATTCGGCGTGGCGCGTCTGCTCGCCGAGCGGCGCAATGAATTGCTGGCGACACTCTCCTGCCACGGTGCGGTGCGCGCCAACCGCCGCCTGACGCTGCCTGAGATGAACGCGCTGCTGCGCGAAATGGAGGCCACCGAACGGGCCGGGCAGTGCAACCACGGCCGCCCGACCTGGTTCCAGGTCAGCCTCGGGGAACTCGACGCCATGTTCATGCGCGGCCGTTGATTTTGCGACTGGCGCGTTTATATATAAGCTTTGGCTAATTAATTTGGCGAAGCGAGCCCATCATGAACGAACGTACCGAACGCAAAACCATTCCCATCCAGGAGGTCAACGAGGCCAGCAACTGCGCCAGCGCCGAACCCTACGCGTTGATGGTGCTGGGCGATTCGATGATGCCGGAATTCGAGGAAGGCGAAATCATCGTGGTCGAGCCGTCCGGCCTGGTCAGGGACGGCTCCTATGTGGTGGCCTACGTGAATGAGGAATACATCTTCCGCCAGATCGTGAAGCGGGACGACGGCTGGATGCTGAAGCCGCTCAATCCCCTGTACGAGAACATTCCGGTTGCCGATATCGACGTCGCCAAGGGCGTGGTGATCATGAAGAAGCGCCCCGGTAGGCGGAGAGAACAAAAAAGATATATATGATTTGTTGATCCATAGGGTCAGCCTGGCCGGGCATCATTATCAGAAATTATGATTGGCACATAGATAAATTAAATAAATTAGTTGACTAAATTACTCAGGTATGTAGACTGGAGTCGTAGTACTTCCCTTCTACAACAGGAGAAAAACCATGAGTGGATTGATCGCTAATTTTCCGACCGACGGTATCGTGACAGTCAACCGGGTGGTTCTGAAACCGGAATACACGGTGGACGACTTGCAGGAACGGGTGGCGTTTTTGTGTGAGAACGTCAAAACCTACCATTCCGATACCGGTTTCGTCGGCGGTTTCGTCGCCCTGAATTCCGGCCAAGTGTCGAATGAAGGCTCGACCATCGGCCAGGCTGTCGAAAGCCCGATGAAAGGCAAGGAAGCCTTGATCGTGACGTTCTGGACCGATTTCGAGAACCACGAGAGATCGCATCGTTCCGAAACCTTCCAGCCGCTGTTCCAGAAAGTGCTGGATCTCTGTGAAAACGGCAACGAGGAGATCGCCTACGAAATGCTGTGGTCCGGCAAGGCCTACGGCCCCGAGGAAATCGGGGCGGCCCGCAAGGCCAAGACGCAGTACGCGCACGCGGCCTGACGTCTCGGGCACCGGCAGTCGAAGCGGCAGGGGAANCCCTGCCGCTTTTTTATGGCACGTTCTACCGTGCCGTCATACGTGGCCAAGTGGCCGGGATCAGGCTGCGCTTTCCATGGCGCGCACGTATTGTCCGTCGCGGGCCAGGCCATTGAGGTTGCAACGTTTGAGCAGTGCCTGTTGCGCAGCGGCGACCCGGTCTTCCCGACCTTGCCAGGCGGCCAGCACCGGTGCCTGCAGTGCCCGTCCATAGGAAAAGCTGACCTGCCATGGTTGCGGTCCCAGCGCATTCATGGCATTGAGATGCTCGGTCGCGTCTTCCGCGCTCTGCCCGCCGGACAGGAACACGATCCCCGGCACCGCGGCCGGCACATAGCGCCTGAGGCAGCGTAGCGTAGCTTTGGCCACCGCCTCTACGCCGGCCTGGTGTGCGCACTTCTTGCCGGCGATCACCATGTTCGGTTTCAGCAGCATTCCCTCGAACAGCACGCCATGGGCGTCGAGTTCGGCGAACACGGCCTGCAGTGCCTGTGCCGTCACTGCCTCGCAGCGTTCGATGCCGTGGGCGCCGTCCATCAGTACTTCCGGTTCGACGATCGGCGCCAGCCCGGCCTCTTGGCACAGCGCGGCATATCGCGCCAACGCGTGGGCATTGGCGCGGAGGCCGAAAGCGGACGGGATAGCACGTTCGTCGATCTCGATCACGGCTCGCCACTTGGCAAACTGCGCGCCCAACTGCTTGTATTCGGCAAGCCGGTCGCGCAAGCCATCCAGTCCCTCGGTCACCTTCTCGCCGGGGCGGCCTGCCAGCGCCTTGGCACCCTGGTCGACCTTGATGCCCGGGACGATGCCGCGGTCTGCCAGCAGCCTGGGGAAAGGAATGCCGTCGCGAGTATGCTGGCGCAGGGTTTCATCGAACAGGATGACGCCGCCGAGGGTGCGCTCGATCCCTTCGGTGGTGAACAGGATTTCACGGTAGCGGCGGCGATTTTCCTCGGGGGACTCCACCTGGATCGAATCGAGGCGCTTCTTGATGGTGGGATTGCTTTCGTCTGCTGCCAGCACGCCTTTCTGCCGTGCGACGATGGCATTCGCCACGGATCTGAGTTCGTCGGTATTCATGGACTTACGGCCCTCCGGATGGGATAAGCGCATCGGATTTCAGGCAGGCATCCTGCCTGCTGTCTCTCACTCTAGACCTTATATGGCTGCGCTCCATGGGGACTTTCCGCATACACGGGAGCCGGCCGCGACGGCAAGCTGGGGGATAATCGCCCTCCATGCCTGCATCCAGCCCTCCGCCCGCCATTTTTCTCATGGGTCCGACCGCCTCGGGCAAGACCGCGCTGGCGGTCAGCCTGGTCGAGCGCTTCCCACTCGAGATCATCAGCGTCGACTCGGCGCTGGTGTATCGCGGCATGGATATCGGCACCGCCAAGCCCGATGCCGCCACGCTCGCCCGTGCGCCGCACCACCTGCTCGATATCCGTGATCCCACCGAAACCTATTCTGCCGCCGCCTTTTGCGACGATGCGAGGCGGCTGATGGCCGACATCGCCGCGCGCGGCATGGTGCCGCTGCTGGTCGGCGGCACCATGCTGTATTTCCGCGCGCTGCTGCAGGGACTGGATGATCTGCCGCGCGCCGATGCGGCGCTGCGAAAGGAGCTGGAGGCGGAGGCGGCCGCGCGCGGCTGGCCGGCGCTGCACGCCGAGCTGGCCGTAGTCGATCCGGCGACTGCGGCGCGGCTGGCACCGAACGATTCGCAGCGCATCGGCCGTGCGTTGGAGGNTTTCCGGCTCAGCGGCACCCCGATGTCGGCGCTGCTCGACCGTGTGCAATCCGAACTGCCGTATCGCGTCTTGCAACTGGCCTTGATCCCGTCCGACCGCGCGGTGCTGCACCAGCGCATCGCCGCGCGCTTCGACGCCATGCTCGCCGAAGGCCTGATCGACGAAGTGGACACCCTGCGCCGCCGTTACGCGCTCAACGCCGATCTGCCGTCCATGCGTGCAGTCGGCTACCGCCAGGCCTGGGCCTATCTCGACGGCGAAATCGATCTGAAAGACTTGCGCGAGCAGGGCATCGCCGCCACCCGCCAGCTCGCCAAGCGCCAGCTGACCTGGCTGCGCTCGTGGCCTGACGTGGTGGAGCTGGATTGTCTCGTGGACGATCTGGGCACGCAGGCGATGGACCTCGTGGCCCGCCATTTAAGGTCGTAAGCCGCTCAGTCCTCGCGGGTGGAATCGACCGTGGCACGGACCTGCCCGCGGTGCAGGCGGATGCCGATTTTTTCACCGGCATCGAGCACCGCGGCATCCTGGACCACGCTGCCGTTTTCCCGCTGGACGATGCTGTAGCCGCGCGCCAGCACGCCTTCGGGGTTGAGGTGGGCGAGGCTGCTGGCCAGCCGTGCAAGAGTGAGCCGGTGCTGACCGAAACTGCCCTGANCCGCGCGTTGCGCGCGCAGCCCCAGCGCGCCCAGGCGCTGTTGTTCGCGCTGGATGACATGGCGCGGCGTGACCAGCCGCTGACTCAGGCGCGCGATGCGCAATTGTTCGCGCGTCAGGCGCGTGCCGCTGGCGTGGTGGAGACGCTGCGCCAATTGGTTCAGTTCGGTCTGGCGGCGGCGCAACTGCTCGGCCGGGTGGACCAGCCGCCGCGCCAGGTAATCCAGCCGCTGCATCTCGCTGTGCTGCCTGCGCGCGTGATGATGGTGGAGTTGGCGGGCCAGGTGATCCAGTTGCTGCAATAGCTCCTGGCGCACCGGGCTGGCGAGTTCGGCCGCGGCCGTGGGCGTTGGCGCGCGCAGGTCGGCGGCGAAGTCGGCCAGGGNGAAATCGGTTTCGTGACCGACGCCGCTCACCACCGGCATCGGGCTGGCGGCGATCGCGCGCGCCACCGCCTCGTCATTGAACGCCCACAAATCCTCCAGCGAACCGCCGCCGCGGCACACCAGCAGCACGTCGCATTCGTCGCGTTCGCCGGCCGTGCGGATGGCGGCGGCGATCTGTGCGCCGGCGCCCGCGCCCTGCACCGGGGTCGGGTAGAGGATCACCGGCAGGCCCGGCATGCGGCGCGCCAGTGCGGTCAGCACATCGTGCAGGGCGGCGGCCTGCGGCGAGGTGACGACGCCCACTGTGCGTGGGAAGCGCGGCAAGGCGCGTTTCGTCATCGGGTCGAACAGGCCTTCGGCTTCCAGCTTGGCCTTCAGTTTCAAAAAAGCTTCATACAGCCGCCCGGCACCGGCGCGGCGGATCGCTTCGGCGCCCAGCTGGAATTCGCCGCGCGCTTCGTACAGCGAAGGCAGGGCGCGGATCTCGACGTGGTCGCCGTTGGCGGGGGNGAAATCGGCAAACTGGTTGCGCCCACGGAACATCACGCAGCGCACCTGTGCGTTCACATCCTTCAGGGAAAAATACCAGTGGCCGGAGGCGGCACGGGTAAAGTTGGAGACTTCGCCCTCCACCCAGAGCAATGGGAGTTGCGNCTCCAGCGCGCGGCGCGCCATGCGATTGAGTTCGCTGACGGTGAGCACAGGCAGGGCGGGCGCGTTGTCGGGAAAGTCGTCCTGGAGATCCATGGCGTGCAGGATAACGGCTTGGGCTCGGCACGGNTCATGCACAGTCACCAAACGATCATAAAAAAAATTGGATAACCCTATTGACGATAGTTGTCTTTTTGTAAATTCTTGATTTTAAAAGGATAAGCTTATTGTCTACTTTTTGGGCCAAACCACTTTTTCCTTTGTGGGCGGGCGCTTAGGGAATCCGGCAGGGCGTTCTTCACAGACTTATCCACATCAATTGTGGAGAACTCGGGCTCCGATTGAAAATGCCGTCGGTCTAAAATTGGTGCTTGCCGAAACCGGCGCGTGAGCGCTACATTTCGCCTGTTGTTTTATTGGGAGTGGTATTCAGTGCTTGCCATCATCGAGGCGGCCGGTTGGCCGGTCTGGCCGTTGATATTGGCGTCGGTTCTCGCCGTGGCCATCATCATCGAACGTGCTTACAGCTTGCGCAGCCAGGAGGTCGCCCCTGCGGGCCTGTTGCTGGAGACAATCAAGATTTATCAGGAACGCGGCGTGACGCAGGAACTGGTCACGCATCTGGCCGATGGCTCGCCGCTGGGACGGATCTTCGCGACCGCGCTGAAGAACGCCCACAACTCGCGCGAGATCATGAAGGAGTCCATCGAGGAGTCCGGACGCGCCGTGACCCATGAACTCGATCGCTTCCTGACCTCGCTCGGCACCGTCGCCAGCATGGCACCCCTACTCGGACTGCTCGGCACGGTGATCGGCATGATCGAGATCTTCGGCGCGCAGACCGGCGGCGGCACCAATCCCGGCCAACTGGCGCACGGNATTTCGATCGCGCTCTACAACACTGCGTTCGGTCTGATCGTGGCGATCCCGGCGATGATTTTCTATCGCTACTTCCGGGCCAAAGTGGAATCGCTGGTGGTCGACATGGAGCAGCAGGCGATCAAGCTGGTGGAAATCGTCCACGGCGACCGGAAATAAAGGCAGCTATGGATTTCAGAAAAGGCCGCCGCGAGGACTACCCGGAAATCAACCTGATTCCGTTCATCGACATCCTGCTCGTCATCGTGATCTTTCTTGCGGTGACCACGACCTACGCGCGTTTCGCCGAACTCAAGATCAACCTGCCGACCAGCAGCGCCGCCCAGACGCCCAACCCGCCCAAGCAGATCGAGGTGGCCGTTTCCGAGGATGGCCGCTACGAGATCGACAGCACGGTCGTGGGCGATGCCTCGATCGATGGCCTGGCCGCCGCACTGAAGAAAGCCGCCTCCAACGAGAACGAGCCGGTCGTGGTGATCAACGCCGATGCGCGTGCCACCCATCAATCCGTGGTGAACGTGATGGAAGCGGCGCGCCGCGAGGGGCTGACCCGCATTACCTTCGCCACGCAAACCANCCCCTAAGCGGGCTCATGTTTTCGCTACAGCATGTCTGGGCACGCACGGGCGTGCTCGCCGTGCTGCTCCTGCCGCTCGCCATGCTGTTTGCCGTCATGTCTGGAGGGCGGCGCCTGGCGTATCGGCGCGGCTGGCTGCATGCGGTATCGGTCGGTGTGCCGGTGATCGTGGTCGGCAACATCACTGCCGGCGGCAGCGGCAAGACGCCGCTGGTGATCTGGCTGGTGAACTGGCTGCGCAGCCAGGGCTATCGTCCCGGGGTCGTCAGCCGCGGCTATGGTGGGACGGCACGCGGTTGTGTCGAGGTGCAGGCCGATAGCCCGCCGGCGCAGGTGGGCGATGAACCCGTGCTGATCCGACTCAAGACGGACGCGCCGGTCGTGGTCGGACGCGACCGGGTGGCGGCGGCGCGCATGCTGCTCGAATGCCATTCGGACGTGGATGTGATCGTGTCCGACGACGGCCTGCAGCATTACCGTCTGCGTCGCGACATCGAACTGGCCGTCATCGATGCGACGACCGGACTGGGCAATGGCTGGCCGTTGCCGGCGGGGCCGCTGCGCGAACCCGCTGCCCGGCTGGCCAGCGTCGATGCGGTCGTCCAGGTGGTGCGCGGTACTGCCGAGCCGCGCACCTATCGCTCGGTCACAGGCTGGCGGGCCGACTACAGTGCGGGACGCGCTTATCGCTTGTGCGCCCCACAGGAAAAGCTGGCGCTACGCGACCTGCCGCCGCACGACTGGCTTGCCGCGACCGGGATAGGCCGACCGCAGGGATTCTTCGCCATGCTCGACCGACACGGCCTGCACTATCGCCCGCAAGCCTTCCCCGATCACCATGTTTTCCGACCAACGGACCTCCCCGCGGGTGGGGCGGTGCTGATGACCGAAAAAGACGCGGTAAAATGCCGGGAATTCGCAGGGCTGGACTGGNGGGCAGTGGAGCTGGAGGTCACCCTGGAAAATGGATTTGTTCGCTGGCTGGGCGCACGCCTCAAACAATAATTGCGCTCGCCCATGCGTGCGCATCTGAGGGAGGGAGGTATGGGCATGAAAAGTTCGGACTGGAGCGATCGCCGCCACCCCTGCCATTGGGAAGCCGAAAGCGATGACGCCGGCTTCTGGGTGCCCGACCGTTCCGAGATCGTCACCCAGTTTTTCACCCGCTACCTGTTTTTCTCGCTGGCGGTCATCTATTTCTCCACGCTGGAGAGTGTCCGGCCGGNGCTGTTTAGCATCGAGCAGCTGCTGGTTGCCTTGGGCGTTTATTTCTTCATCAACAGCTGGTTCTTCCGGCAGGCGCTGCAAGGCGTCACGCTGCTGAAGATCCGCAGCGCCATGAGTGCCGACCTGATCATCGTCACCTTGTGCGTGATCCACGATCCCAATCCGATTCCGCCTTCCGCGCTGGCCTTTCTGATGGTGCTGCTGGGCAACGGCATGCGCTATGGCATGCGGCTGTTCGCCGAAGTGCTGGGCGGCGCATTCCTCGGCATGGCGATCGCCTTTGCCTTCCGGTATCGGGTGGGCGGATTCGAGGTCAATGCGGGTGACGTGTTCTTCGGCGTGTTCTGGGTCACCCTGGCCTTGTATGCCTACATCCTGATGGGGCACATCGAAGCGCAGCGCCGCCAGCTCGACTACCGCAGCCGCTTCGACACGCTGACCGGACTGCTCAACCGCCACGGTCTTTTGGCTGCGGCAGACACCATTTTCGACAAGACGAATGCAGGTACGCCGGCCACGGTGCTATTTGCCGACCTGAACCAGTTCAAGGCGGTCAACGACCGCTACGGCCATGGCGTGGGTGACCGCGTGCTGGCCGAATTTGCGCAGATCTTCAACGAATCGGCCGAAATGGGTGTGTGCGGACGCTGGGGAGGCGACGAGTTCGTCGCGCTCCTGCCGCAACGCGACGAGGCCGCCATCCAGCAGATTTTCGAGCGCATCGAGGCCCGTACCGAAGCCTGGAGCACCAGCAACGGCCTGCCGATGGCAGTGAGCCTGGGCGTCAGCCATGCCCCGCGCGACGGCCACGACCTGATGACTTTGCTGTCGGTCGCCGACATCCATCTTTACCAAAGCAAGTCGAAGCGGCCCGAGTCGGTCGCTTTGTCCCCATTCAACAGGATACTGATCGATGAACCCCAAGCTTCTTGAAATCCTCGTCTGTCCGGTCTGCAAGGGCCCGCTCGACTGGAAAAAACCGGCGAGCGAACTGGTGTGCCGCGCCTGCCGCCTGGCCTATCCCATCCGCGACGATATTCCGGTGATGTTGCCGGAAGAGGCGCGCGCGCTGTCGCCCGACGAAATCCACGCCAAGTAGTCACGACGACGCTCCGACATGCATTTCCGCGTCGTCATTCCCGCCCGTTACGCGTCGAGCCGCCTGCCGGGCAAACCGCTGGCGGATATCGGCGGGCGGCCCATGGTGCTGCATGTACTGGACCGCGCCCTGCAGGCGGGCGCCGAATCGGTGGTGGTCGCCACCGACGATGTGCGGGTGCGGCAGGCCGTCGAAGCCGCCGGCCACCAGGCCCTGATGACCTCGCCGGATCACCAGTCCGGCACCGAGCGCCTGGNGGAAGTCGCCGAAACCCTGGGCTGGCCGGACGGCACGCTGGTAGTGAACGTGCAGGGCGACGAGCCGCTGATCGACCCGGCGTTGATCCGCGAAGCCGCGCGCCAGCTGGTGCTGCACGACGATGCGGTGATGGCCACGCTGGCGCATCCGATCCACGACCATGCCGATTTCGTCAATCCCAACGTCGTCAAGGTGGTGGCCGACGAGGCCGGCTACGCGCTGTATTTCAGCCGCGCGCCCATTCCCTGGCCGCGCGATGCCTTTGCCACGCAGCAGCCGATGCCACACGAATTCGGCGCCTTGCGGCACATCGGCCTGTATGCGTACCGCGTCGGCTTCCTGCGTACTTACGCCAGCCTGGCCAGTTCACCGCTGGAACGCTACGAGATGCTCGAACAATTGCGGGTGTTGTGGCACGGCCACCGCATCAGCCTCGGCGTGACGCCGATCGCGCCCGCCCCGGGCGTGGATACGCCGGAAGACCTGGCGCGGGNGCGGGCCCTGTTTCAGGCTGCATAGCAGCCTCTTGAATCCCGCAATAAAAAATTTTAAGTGTTGCTCGAACCGCGCTTGCCTTAGGCTAGTGCGGTTTTGACATATCCATAATCGAGGAGACACGCAATGCGTTTGATTTTATTGGGCGGTCCGGGTGCGGGCAAAGGTACGCAGGCCAATTACATCAAGGAAAAATACGGCATTCCCCAGATCTCCACCGGCGACATGCTGCGTGCGCAGATCAAGGCCGGCACCGAGCTCGGCATGAAGGCCAAGGCCATCATGGACGCCGGCGGCCTGGTGTCCGACGACATCATCATCGGCATGGTCAAGGCCCGCCTGACCGAAGCCGACTGCAAGAACGGCTATCTGTTCGATGGCTTCCCGCGCACCATTCCGCAGGCCGAGGCGATGAAGGCCGCCGGCGTGCCGATCGACTTCGTGGTCGAGATCGACGTGGCGGACGAAGAGATCGTCAAGCGCATGTCGGGCCGCCGCGTCCACGNGGCGTCGGGCCGTACCTACCATGTCGTGTTCAACCCGCCCAAGGTGGCCGGCAAGGACGACGTCACCGGCGAAGACCTGATCCAGCGTGACGACGACCAGGAAGAAACGGTCAAGAAGCGCCTCGACGTCTACCACGCGCAGACCGAGCCGCTGGTGAAGTACTACGGCGACTGGGCCGCGCGCGGCGAGGCCGGCGCACCCAAGTACGTGAAGGTTGCCGGCGTCGGCAAGGTCGAAGGCATCCGTGATTCGATCTTCAAGGCACTTGGCTAAGGCGACGATGCCACAACAGATTCACCCGCTGACCGACACCGAGCGCTGGATTGTTTCCAGCGCCGTGAAGGAGCGTTATGGCCGCGACGTCGTCATCCAGGACGTAGAAACCGAGATCCGCCTGCACATCGACGACCGCGAACTGACGCTGTGCCCAGGCTTCTACTGGAACGAGCACGGCTGCCACTTCGTGTTGTCGAAGACCGGCGATTCGCGCTATCGCAGCATGTTCTTCTATCGCATCCGCGACCGCTTCAGCACCGGACGCGAGGAATACGACGACATCGGCGACTGCGTCACCACACTGCTGAAAATGCAGGCCGATGAAGAAGCCAAGCGCCTGGCCGAGGGCGAAGCGTCCGGCAATAGTTAAAACTAAGCCAGCACTGTTTTCAATTAACACAGTGCTGGCTTTTTGTTTTGCAAATGACCACCAGAAATAACGAGGAGAAGCACCCATCATGGCGAAAAAAATGAACGCCTTTTACGCACAGTCCGGCGGCGTCACCGCGGTCATCAACGCGTCGGCCTGCGGCGTGATCGAAACCGCGCGCAAGCACAAGGACAAGATCGGCAAGGTCTACGCCGGCCGCAACGGCATCATCGGCGCGCTGACCGAAGACCTGATCGA
>Ga0041910_1001437_pt1 | contig 21471 bp, 18 predicted proteins | sample ThiBio_1000_biof_FD_55015 | JGI IMG/M metagenome (GOLD analysis project Ga0041910, IMG submission 55015) | Wastewater bioreactor microbial communities from Cape Town, South Africa - Thiocy_expt_1000_biof | ecosystem: Engineered > Bioreactor > Thiocyanate-remediating > Anaerobic-Aerobic | place...
TTGAGCGTGGAGACGGTGTGCGCCTCCTGGAACTCGCTCATGTTGATGGTGATGATGTTCTGCTCGCCGCCGTACAGCGCCTCGGCCAGCGCGAGCGCGGTTTCGGTCTTGCCCACGCCGGAGGTGCCGGCGAGCATGAACACGCCGATCGGCTTGTTCGGGTCGACCAGGCCGGCACGCGAGGTCTGGATGCGCTTGGCGATCATCTCCATTGCGTGGTCCTGGCCGATGACGCGCTGGCCCATCAGCTTGGCCAGGTTCATCACGGTCTCGACTTCGCTCTTGACCATGCGACCGACCGGGATGCCGGTCCAGTCCGAGACCACCGAACCCACCGCCTGCTGGTCGACCGAGGCCAGGATCAGCGGATGCTCGCCCTGTAGCTCGGCCAGCTGGCCCTGCAACTCCTGCAGTTCCTTCAATGCAGCAGCGCGATCATCCCCCGCAAGGGCAGCCTCTCCCGCCGATGCCTCCTTTGCTTCGGCAACCTGGTTGGCCGACTCTTCCAGCGCACTGCCGGTGCCTTCTACCGGCGCCGAAGAACCGCGCAACTTCGAGCGGATGTCGAGGATCTTCTCGACCAGATCCTTCTCCTTGATCCAGTTCGCCTCCAGCGTTTCCAGTCGTGCCTTCTGCGTGGCCAGCTTCTCGTTGGCGGCGTCTTCGCGGGCAGTGACGTTCACGCCGACGTTCTTTTCGCGCGCGATGATGCCCAGCTCGGTCTCCAGCGCCTGGATGCGCTTGCGGGTGTCGTCCACCTCGGCCGGCACGGCGTGCTGGCTGATCGCCACGCGGGCGCAGGCGGTATCGAGCAGGCTGACCGACTTGTCCGGCAACTGGCGCGCGGGAATGTAGCGGTGCGACAACTTCACTGCCGCCTCCAGCGCCTCGTCGAGGATCTGCACCTTGTGGTGCTTCTCCATCACGCTGGCGACGCCGCGCATCATCAGGATCGCCTTCTCCTCGCTGGGCTCGTCGATCTGCACGGTCTGGAAGCGGCGGGTCAGCGCGGGGTCTTTCTCGATGTGCTTCTTGTACTCCGCCCAGGTGGTGGCGCCGATCGTGCGCAGGTTGCCGCGCGCCAGTGCGGGCTTGAGCAGGTTCGCCGCGTCGCCGGTGCCGGCCGCGCCGCCGGCGCCGACCAGGGTGTGCGCCTCGTCGATGAACAGGATGATCGGCTTGGTGGACGACTGCACCTCCTCGATCACCTGCTTCAGGCGGTTCTCGAACTCGCCCTTCATGCTGGCGCCGGCCTGCAGCAGACCCACGTCGAGCACGCGCAGTTGCACGTCCTTCAGCGGCGGCGGCACGTCGCCGATGGCGATGCGCATGGCAAAGCCCTCGATCACCGCGGTCTTGCCCACGCCGGCTTCGCCGACCAGCATCGGGTTGTTCTGGCGACGGCGCATGAGGATGTCGACCAGCTGGCGGATCTCGTCGTCGCGACCGACGATCGGGTCCATCTTGCCGTCGCGCGCCTGCGCGGTGAGGTCGATGGTGAACTGCGCCAGCGCTTCCTGCTTGCCCATCTGTGCCGGCGACATCGCGCCGCTTGCCTCGCCCGGCGCGCTGCCACCGCCCATGCGGAAACCGTCGTTCGCATGCTGCCCGTCCTCGGGCGAGCCGCCGACCACCTCGGCGAACTTCTCCACCAATGCCTCGGGCTTGATCTTGTCGAACTCGGCCGAGATGTTGACCAGCGCGTTGCGCAGATTGCGCGTGCGCAGGCAGCCGACGATCAGGTAACCGGTGCGCACCTGCGCCTCGCCGAACATCAGCGTGGCGAACACCCAGCCGCGCTCGACCGCTTCCTCGACGTTGCTGGACAGATCGGAGATGGACGAGGAGCCGCGCGGCAGCCGGTCCAGCGCATCGGTGATGTCGCGCGCCAGGTTCGACGGGTTGAGGTTGAACTGCTTGACGATGCGGTGCAGGTCCGAATCCTGCAACTGCAGGATCTGGTGGATCCAGTGCACCAGTTCCACGTACGGATTGCCGCGCAGCTTGCAGAACACCGTCGCGCTTTCGATGCACCGGAAAGCGAGCTTGTTGAGTTTCCCGAACAGCGCGCCGCGACTGATCTCGGCCATGTCATTGATCCTCTGAGTTGATTGCCAATCCCATCATGTCTGTTGTCACGTCGACCCGGCCGCCAGCGGCTATCCCACCGGTTGCAGCACGACCTCGTCGACGTCGTCGTCGTGCCGGGGCGAGCCCATCCACGTCGTCAGGCCCATCCGTCCTTCGCGCCCCAGGCGCGTCACCGGGACNTCGGCCTTCTTCAGTACCAACTGCACATCCCAGGCTTTTTCCTCGCCGACGTAGGTTTTCACCGCGGCCACCAGTTGCCGCAGCGCTTCGCCGCCGGGCAGGAAGTTGTTGAACTGGGCGCGGGTGAGCGGCCCCAGGCGCAGGCGGAAACGCTGCTGGCTGCCGCGCACGTATTCGCCGGTGACCGTGGTCAGGCCCAGTGCTGCAACCTCGCGCGAGGCGCCCANGCGCAGCTGCGAGGCGGACGGCAGGCGCATCCATTCGGCGATGAACTCGACGACGCCCACCGGCACGCGGAAGAANCGCTCCAGCATGCCCTGCAGGCCTTCGGCATTGCGCGCCTGCTGCAGCAGGCGTGCGGCGAAGAACCGCTTGAACTGGTCCGGCAAGGCGTCGCGATCGCCCAGATCCGGCGTGGCCAGGCCGACCAGCGCGCCCATGTACAGCTGGAAACGATCCTCCTCGGGGCGATCCAGCTGCACCGTGGGCTGGGCGTCGGCCCAGCTGCGGTAGAACAGGCTCATCATGCGATGGTGGAAGATGTCGGCGAACGCGCGGAAGGTGGAATCCCGCGCGTTGATCTCGCGGTCCATCGCGTATTCGGTCAGGTGCAGCGGCAACGGCCCGTTCGGGCCGAACAGGCCGAAGAACAGGCCACGCATGCGCGCCGGGCGGCCGCCGCCACCGGGCTGGTAGCTGTCCACGGTGCGTGGCGCAAAGGCCAGCGAAGGGGTCTGGCCCAGGCGCACGAAATCGTCGCTGACCTTGGTCGACTGGCCCAGCCGCGGACGCTCCGGGAATGCGCACTCCAACCGCCGGAGCGCTTCGAAGAACTCGAAGGACTCGGGATGGTCGCGCAGCGCGTTCTCCAGCGCTACAGCGTCTGCCGTGTTCCCAGCCGGGCGGGCCATCGGGCGACCTCGTTGCGTTCCAGCGTGCGCAGAACGGTTTCAGTGAAGGAGTTGATCGATACGTAACGGGTAAAGAACTGCTGCATCACCGCGCCCAGCAGGAACGCTCCGGTGCCCTCGAAGGCGCCGTCGTCNCAGGTCAGGGTGATCTCCAGGCCGCGGCCGAAGGTGATCGGCCCGGGCAACGGGATGCGTCGCACGATGGATTGCGAACTCACCGCCTTGAGCCCCTCGATCTGGCGCAGTGCGCTGGAGTCGAACTCGTCGCAGTACAGGGTCAGCATCTCGCGCAGTGCCGCGGCGCCTTCGCCCGCGTTGTTTTCCAGCAGCGACACGTAGTTGAGCTGCAGGTGGCTGAGCAGGCGCCACGCGGTCTCGCCGGTGGCGACCGAGGCACGCGGCTTGGTCGGACCGGCGACGCAGCGGATCGATTCCACCGGCGCGCCCGTCTCCAGGGTGAAGTCGGTGTGGGACTTGCCGACCGGCATCTGCAGCGGCAGGTCGCGGTTGGTGCACATCAGCTGCATGCCGATCTGGCGCAGCTCGGTGGAGTACGGCGCCTCGCTGGAGTCGACCAGCGAGATGAACATCTCGTTGCCGATGTAGCTGGAGCGCGCACCCTGGCGCTTCTGCCGGGAGGACAACAGCCGCGGCTCGCGGCGGATCGTGTAGTAGGCCGAGTGCCGTGCGTGCCAGGTGCGCTCGTCGCAGCCGTAGAACGGCAGGAAGCGCTGCTCCGGCTCCTGCCGGTCGCCGAACCCCTCGACGTTGCCGATGCTGTGGATTTCGAAATCCATCGGCCGGGTGCGATCGGCGAGGATGTGGTATTCGCTGGTGCCCTGCGTCAGGTGGATGCGATCGGCACGCCGCGGGAACAGGTTGATCGCCGGCGTGCAGAACAGCCGGAAGTTGCTGACGTCGACGGCGTTGTGCANGCTGGCCACGCTGCGGTCGAACAACACCACGATCTCGAACTCGTTGCCCTTGGCCCGCGCCAGCAGCGACCGCAGGCCGGTGAACTCGGCGAACAGGAAGCGCTCGGGGCAGGCGAAATACTCCTGCAGCAGCCGGTAGCCGCTGAACGAGCGCCCGGAGTAAGGGATCAGCGCCTCGTCGTCGTCGTAGCCGCGACGCTCGATGTGGCTGGCGTCGTGGTTCTCGTTGATCGCCCCCGACGCGCCCTGCGCGCGGACCTGGTAGCCGACCGCATTGCCGAGCAATTGCTCGTACAGGCGTTTGGGCAGTTCATCGGCGCCGGCAAGGAATATCGGCAGCCGGTCCAGCGCCAGCATGTTGGCCTGGGCACCGGCGGTGACGCGGAACTTCAGGCGCAGGCCGGCGCGTACGGTCTTGCCGGCCGGCAGCACCACCCCGGCGGCGGCGATCGCGGCGGGGGTCTCGAAATACTTAGCCTCGGCCAGCTCCAGCGGCCACAGGGTAACCTCGTGGGCGGTGCGGTATTCGCAGGCGGTGCGGTCGTCCTTGCCGATCATGCTGCGCAATGCCGTGTGCCGGGCCACCTTGTGGCCGGCCAGCAGGCCGCTTTCCTTGAGGTCCGGGTGCATCTGCACCACGGCCATCGAGGGCACCGGCGCCAGGTAATGCGGATAGATCATCTCCAGCAGGTGCTGGGTGAACACCGGATACTGCGCGTCGAGTTTGAGCTGCACGCGCGCGGCCATGAAGGCAAAGCCTTCCAGCAGGCGTTCCACGTAGGGGTCGGCGCACTCGAAGCCTTCCAGGCCGAGGCGGCCGGCGATCTTCGGATACTCGCGGGCAAACTCGCCGCCCATTTCGCGTACGTGTTGCAGTTCCCGGTTGTAGTAGCGCAGCAGTCTCGGGTCCATGGGCGATCAGCCGAAGCCCTCCGACACCTTGAAGTTGCCGGTCTCCAGGTCGACTTCGGTCTTCAGGTACAGGTTCAACGGAATCGGTTGCGCCCACATTTCCGATTCGATGTTGAAAATCAGCGCCTGGCGATCCATGCGCTTGGTCAACGCGTTGACGTTGACGCGCAGGGTGTTGGCGGTCAGCCGCGGCTCGTAGGCCACGATGGCATCGCGTACACGGCGCTGCAGCGCTTCGGCGTTGATTCCCGACAGCGCCGCACCGGTAAGGTCGGGGATGCCGAAGTTGAGCACCGAGCGGGAAACCTCGGGATATTCCTCGAGCTCGACATTCGCCTCCAGGCTCACGCAATTCAGCAGCCAGGAGATATCGCGGGTGACGCATTCGCGCAGTCGGGACACCGAGATCACGCGCTTCTCGCGGCTTTCCTCCAGCTTGCCCGGCTCGTCGTCGGTCAGGCGATCGAGCAGCGAAGGCTGAAGTCGTTCCTGGGTGGTGAGCTCAGCCATGGAAAGTCGGCACTCCGGCTCAGGCGACGTCGAAGGTGATCAGTCGCGCGTCGAGCAGCGGATAGTCGGCCACGTCGGTGGCCAGCATGCGCTGNCCCAGACCGATCTGGTCGCTGCCCTGCTCCACCCAGTCGGTCTTGCGCCCGAGCACGATGTCCTGGTCCTCGGACCGTTCGCTGCCGGCGTAACGCCCCGGAATGAAGCCGATGGCCTGGCCGCCATTGCTCCATGTCACCTGGGTGGGCACCCAGATCTTGTCGCGCAGGTCACTGGGGGCCTCGAATTTCAGCTCGCGCAGGCGCGAGAACGGTACCCAGGAGTAGCCGCCGTTGACGATGATCTCCAGGCACGGCCCGATGCGGGGGTCGGCATCGGCGATCCACTCGAACGCGGCGCCGTCGATGTTGCCCGCCACCGCGGGAGCCTGTTCCAGTGCCTGCTCGCGCAGCGTCGCGGCCTGCTCGTGCCTGCCTTCGGCGCCGAGCTTGAGCGATTGCAGCAGCCACGCCAGCCAGGGTTCCGGCTCGCCGATGATCACCGGCATGCGTTTGCCGGCGAAGACGTCGGCGCGCACCAGTTCGCCTTTCAGCGCCTCCGAATAGGCACCGACCATCATGGCGTTGAGCGGGTCGAGTTCGCCGCAGACGCTGAGCTGGTTCTGTGCCCGCTCCCATTGTCCGAGCAGCGCCAGCAACTGGAATAAAAAAACCCGGCGCTTGGCATCTGCCGGGTTGTTGCGTACTTCCGCCGTGAGCAGTTGCAACGCTTCGTCCGGCCGGCCTTCTTTGAGCTTGCTTTCGGGTGTCATGTCGTCTCTCGATGCCGGCGCCCCGTCGGCAGCGGGGCCGCGGGCGCGGGAAGGTCGCCGTCACCCCGACCGGACGATCCCGGGTGCAGGCGGACAAACGCCGCTGGTCGCACCCGGAAGTCCGGGGTGCGACAAGCCGTTGCATTCGTCCCCTGCACCTGGACCGCCGGACAGCAGGTTCCGGCGAAGCCTGGTCAGGCGCCAGCTCAGCTCGCCGCGACTTCCTCGACGCTGTACCCGACCGTGCCGGCCGAAGCCACCACGCCCTTGTCGTTCTGGGCGAAGTACTCGACGTCGAACTTGGCGAAGCTGATCGAGATGTTCTCCGTCAGCATGTCCTCACCGCCCGAGCCGCCGGTGGAATAGCTGGTCACCATCGCGCTGGTCAGCTTGATGGTGAAGTAGTCCTCCTGCTTGCCGCCGGCCTTGGACACGAACAAGGTCGCGGTGCCGATGTGCGCGCCGGTGACCAGCGCCTTGATGAAGGACGTGGTGCTCTTGTCGAGGTACTTGGTGAAGCTGATGTCCTGCACGTTGGCCTTGCCCGCGCCGCCGCCGGTGCCATGGCCGAAGGAACCGCTCTGCGACATCCCCCAGGACCAGGCCAGCAGCTGGATCTGGTCCTTGTGCTTGGTGTGCTTGGATTCGCCGGTGAAGGTGACGTCGCCGCCCTCCAGCTTCAGGTGCATGTCTAGTGCCATGAGAATTCTCCTTGTCTGTTGAAATCAGGTGAACCGGACAGTTCTCGCTCGGAGGAAGCTGCTCGGCGATTGACTGGTACTGCCAGTTGAAACCGTGGAACGAACCTGCGAGAAACTTCCGGGTCAGCTCTTGGCCGCCGAAGGAAGACGGGACACCAGCCTCAGGGAAACGGTCAGGCCCTCCAACTGATAATGCGGCTTGAGGAAAAACTTCGACGTGTAATACCCAGGTGCTCCTTCCACCTCTTCCACCACCACCTCCGCGGCCGACAAGGGTTTGCGGGCCTTGGTCTCTTCGCTGGAGTTGGCCGGGTCGCCGTCGACGTACTGGTTGATCCAGGACGCCAGCCAGCGCTCCATCGCCGTACGATCCTTGAAGGAGCCGATCTTGTCGCGCACGATGCACTTCAGGTAATGCGCGAAGCGGCAGCAGGCGAACATGTACGGCAAGCGCGCGCCCAGTGCCGCGTTGGCGGTGGCGTCCGGATCGTCGTACTCCTCCGGCTTGCTCAGCGACTGGGCACTGATGAACGCGGCCATGTCCGAGTTCTTGCGATGCACCAGCGGCATCATGCCCATCTTGTCCAGCTCGGCCGAGCGGCGATCGGTGATCGCGATCTCGGTCGGGCACTTCATGTCCACGCCGCCGTCGTCGGTCGGGAAGGTGTGTGCGGGCAGGCCTTCCACCGCGCCGCCGGACTCGATGCCGCGGATGCGCGAGCACCAGCCATATTCCTTGAACGAGCGGTTGATATTCACCGCCATCGCGTAAGCCGCGTTCTGCCAGGTGTACTTGGACGAGTCCGCGCCGGCAGTGTCCTCCTCGAAGTTGAACTCCTCCACCGGATCGGTGTTGGCGCCATACGGCAGGCGGGCCAGNGTGCGCGGCATGGTCAGGCCGATGTACTTGGCATCGTCCGACTCGCGCAGCGAGCGCCACGCGGCNTAGTCCGGCGTGGAGAACACCTTGGCCAGGTCGCGCGGGTTGGCAAGCTCGTTCCAGCTGTCCATGCCCATCAGGGTGGAAGCCGCGGCCGAGATGAACGGCGCGTGTGCGGCAGCCGCAACCTGCGCGATGCCGGCAAGCAGCTCGACGTCGGGCGGGCTGTGGTCGAAGTAGTAGTCGCCGACCAGGCAGCCATAGGGCTCGCCGCCCAGTTGGCCGTACTCTTCCTCATACAGCTTCTTGAAGATCGGGCTCTGGTCCCAGGCCGTGCCCTTGTAGCGTTTCAGGGTCTTGCCCAGCTCCTTCTTGGAGATNTTCATCACGCGGATCTTCAGCAGCTGATCCGTCTCCGTGTTGTTGACCAGGTGATGCAGGCCGCGCCACGCGCTTTCCAGCTTCTGGAAATCGGGGTGGTGCATGATCAGGTTGATCTGCTCGCTGAGCTTGCGGTCGATCTCGGCGATGTAGGCGTTGATGGTCTGGGCGACGTCGTCGGAAACGATGTCGGCCTTGTTCAGCACCTGCTCGGCCAGGGTGCGCACGGCCGATTCGACCTCTTCCTTGGCGCGGTCGCTCTTGGGTTTGAACTCCTTGCTCAGCAACGCAGCGAAGTCGCCGGCGTCGAGAGTCTGTACGGCGCCTTCCTGTTCGGCTAGCTTTTCGGTGGCCATGCGTGCTTACTCCCCGTCTTTGTTGGTGTCGTCGGCGGGCTTGGGCGCCGAAACCAGCGACTGCAGCAGCGCCGGGTCCTTGAGTGCCTGGGCAATCAGGTTTTCAGCGCCTGCCTTGCCGTCCATGTAGGTATCCAGGTTGGCAAGCTGCGTGCGCGCCTCGAGCAGTTTCGCCACGGCGCCCACCTTGCGGGCGACCGCCGCCGGCGAGAAGTCGTCCATGCTCTCGAAGGTGATGTCCACCGCCAGGCTGCCTTCGCCGGTGAGCGTGTTCGGCACCGCGAAGGTCACCCGCGGCTTCATCGAATTCAGGCGGCTGTCGAAATTGTCGACGTCGATCTCCAGCGCCTTGCGATCCTCGATCGGCGGCAGCTCGCCCGCATTGGCACCGGACAGGTCCGACATCACGCCCATCACGAACGGTACCTGCACCTTCTTCTGTGCGCCGTAGACCTCGACGTCGTACTCGATCTGCACGCGGGGCGCACGATTGCGCGCGATGAATTTCTGACTACTTTGCTTGGCCATGCGACTCTCCCGGTGGGCATGCTTGGGTTTTCNAGATGCAGCATTCATCCGCCCCGGCGCGGCCGGGACCAGCCCGGCGGCAACGGAACGAAAAGTCATTGAAGGCAGGTGCGCAGACGCGGCGGCGACCTTGCACGGTCGTGACCGAGACATCGTGCGCGCGGCATTGGCGATCGGCAGAAAGATCGGGCGACACGGCAACGCGCCCGCGCGAACCGCGTCGACGTACGGGAGCAAGGCACGATTCCGATGGCGACTGTGCACGCAAGTCCATACGTCCCCTTCGTTCCCCCCGGCGGTTCGGCAGTGGCGGCATGACATGCGCCGCGACGCATGCAACGTCTCGGCACACCATCCGACTTTACTGAAGCACCACATCCCGCCGTCGCACGTCGAAACCGATGACCACCCCACCTCGGCGTTGGACTTGGCGTAGCTGCGTGCCCGATCTCCTCGTCGCCTCACGGCGCGCCCGGACCCGAAGATCGCTGGCAGCCGGAGTACGATCGACCGTCCGGGCAATCTACATCCGTGAAGAGATTGCTGCAAGCTGAATCGACGGAATTCCGCCGATCCGCGAGGGAGCGGCGAGAGGGCATCGAATCGCGCGGCCGGCGAGGGCACGCGCAGCGGACGCGAACGTGTTCGGCGAACGAATCAGATGGCCGCGCGGCCAGCGACGAGCGCGCCGTCGCCCCACGAAAAAGGGGAACCCTGGCCGGATTCCCCTCTCGGTTCCACTCGATCGGTGGATCATGGAATTGGTGGGCGGTACAAGGATCGAACTTGTGACCCCTACCATGTCAAGGTAGTGCTCTACCGCTGAGCTAACCGCCCGTCGCCACGGCCAGGCCGTGCGAGCCGCGCAGTATACGGGAGCCGGCGGCGCCCGACAATATCCCGCCGCCCGGCTCAGCGCAGGGCCTGCTCGCGCAACTGGTGGATCTGGTCGCGCAGCCGGGCGGCGTCCTCGAACTCCAGGTTCTGGGCGTGCTTGTACATCTGCGCCTCCAGCTTCTTCAGCAGGGCAGCCGCCTGCGCCGCGCCGAGACCGGCGTAATCGGCGCCCTGCTCGGCCACCGCGCGGTCGCGGGTGCGCGTCTTGCCGCCACGCCGGTTGCCGACCTCGCTGCGCGCGCCCTCCATGATGTCGGCGATGCGCCGCACCACGGTTTTCGGGGTGATGCCGTGCACCTCGTTGAAGACGATCTGCTTCTCGCGGCGGCGGGCGGTCTCGTCCATCGCCGCCTGCATCGAGCGGGTGACGTTGTCGGCGTACAGGATCGCCTTGCCGCGCACGTTGCGGGCAGCGCGGCCGATGGTCTGGATCAGCGAGCCGGTGGAACGCAGGAAGCCCTCCTTGTCCGCGTCGAGGATCGCCACCAGTGATACCTCGGGCATGTCCAGGCCCTCGCGCAGCAGGTTGATGCCGACCAGCACNTCGAACTCGCCCAGGCGCAGGTCGCGGATGATCTCGCTGCGCTCNACCGTCTCGATGTCCGAGTGCAGGTAACGCACCTTCACGTCGTGCTCGGACAGGTANTCGGTGAGGTTCTCGGCCATGCGCTTGGTCAGCGTGGTGACCAGTACGCGGTCGCCCATCGCCACGCGCTTGTGCACCTCGCTGAGCAGGTCGTCGACCTGGGTGCGCACCGGGCGCACCTCCACTTCCGGGTCGACCAGGCCGGTCGGGCGCACCACCAGCTCGGTCACCGCATCGCCGGATTTGTGCAGTTCGTAATCGCGCGGCGTGGCGGAGACGTAGATCGCCCGCGGCACGCGCTCCTCCCATTCCTCGAAACGCAGCGGCCGGTTGTCCATCGCCGAGGGCAGGCGGAAACCGAACTCCACCAGGGTCTCCTTGCGTGAGCGATCGCCCTTGTACATCGCGCCCAGCTGCGGCACGGTGACGTGCGACTCGTCCACCACCAGCAGGCCGTCGGCCGGCAGGTAGTCGAACAGGGTCGGCGGCGGCTCGCCCGGCGCGCGGCGGGTCAGGTGGCGCGAGTAGTTCTCGATGCCCTGGCAGTAGCCGACCTCGGCCATCATCTCCAGGTCGAAGCGGGTGCGCTGCTCCAGTCGCTGCGCCTCGACCAGCTTGTTCTCCATGTACAGATATTCCAGCCGGTCCTTCAGTTCGACCTTGATCGTCTCGATCGCGTTGAGCACGCTCTCGCGCGTGCTGGCGTAGTGCGTGCGCGGGTAGACGGTATAGCGCTGCACCCTGCGGATCGTCTCGCCGGTGAGCGGATCGAACAGCGCCATCTTCTCCACTTCGCCATCGAACAGCTCGATGCGCAGCGCCTCGGTCTCCGACTCGGCCGGAAACACGTCGACGATCTCGCCGCGCACGCGATAGGTGCCGCGGCGCAGCTCCGTTTCGTTGCGGGTGTACTGCAGCTCGGTCAGCTGGTGGATCAGCTTGCGCTGGTCGATGCGCTCGCCGGTGGCCAGGATCAGGCGCAGTGACAGGTAGTCCTCCGGATTGCCCAGGCCGTAGATCGCCGACACGGTGGCCACGATGATCGAGTCGCGCCGCGACAGCAGCGCCTTGGTCGCCGACAGCCGCATCTGCTCGATGTGCTCATTGATCGAGGCGTCCTTCTCGATGAAGGTGTCCGACGCCACCACGTAGGCTTCCGGCTGGTAGTAGTCGTAGTAGCTGACGAAGTACTCCACCGCATTCTGCGGGAAAAACTCGCGGAACTCGCCGTACAGCTGCGCGGCCAGCGTCTTGTTCGGCGCCATCACGATGGTCGGGCGCTGGATGCGCTCGATGACGTTCGCGATGGTGTAGGTCTTGCCCGAGCCGGTCACGCCGAGCAGGGTCTGCGCGGCCAGGCCGGCCTCGAAACCCTCGGCCAGGCGCTGGATCGCCTGCGGCTGGTCGCCGGCGGGCTGGTAGGGGGCGGCGAGTTGGAAGCGGTCGGTCATCAGCTGCAGATGTGGGCGGGACGGCACATTTTAAATCCGGCCTGCTGACATGCCGCGTCAGCAGAGTCCGACGCCGCGGGCGGCATCGGGCTGCTGGCTGGCACGGGCCATCGTCCTAGCATGCCGGTTCCGGCACAGCGCAGGATGCGAGATGACGACGACGCCATGGAAAGCGAACCGCGGTTTCAGCCTGATCGAACAAGTCATGGTACTGGCCATCGCCGGCATTCTGACCGGCATCGCGTTGCCGCCGCTGCACCATGNGTTGAGCCGCAATCGACTGCAGGCGGCGCAAAGCGACTTCATCGCCGCCTTGCGACACACGCGCAGCACCGCGGCGATCACCGGCAAACGCACGCTGTTCTGCCCCAGTGCGGATGGCAGCCGATGCAGCGAAGACAACCGCTGGGAACANGGCTGGCTGCTCGGACAGGACCTCGACGGCGATCACCAGCCCGATGGCCAACCCGNCCGCACCGGGGCAGCCTACGACCTGGGTCTGCGCATCACCAGCAGCAATGGCCGCCACGAGGTGCGNTTCCAGCCTGACGGCAGTGCCGGCGGCAGCAACCTGACCTTGCTGTTCTGCGAGCCGGGGCGGGACAGCCAGGCGCTCAGCGTGGTGGTGTCCAATGCCGGCCGGGTGCGCGGCGCGCCGGCCACAGCCGCACAGGCCGCGCGCTGCCAACAAGGCGGCTGACGCGCGAAGTCAGCGGTCGTCGCGCGTCCAGATCGCGCCGTCTTCCTCGCGCACCGGAAAGCTGGCGATCGGGACATACGCCGGCGGCCTGGTCACCGCACCGGTGCGCAGGTCGAAGCGCGCGCCGTGGCGCGGGCATTCCACCTCGAATCCGAACACTTCGCCGCCAGCCAGTTCGCCGCCATCGTGGGTGCAGGTGTCCTCGACCGCATACAGCGCGCCGTCGATGTTGTACACGGCGATCGANGTGTCGCCGTCCCACACCACCTTGTATTCGCCGGGCAGGAAATCGCTGCGCGTGCCGACCCTGATCCATCCGTTCATGCAAGCACCTCGGTGAACTCCTTGACCAGCACCTCGAAACACAGGTCGGCGCGACGCGGAATGCCGAAACGCTCGTTGCCGTACGGGAACGGCTGCCGTTCGCCGGTGCGCCGGTAGCCGCGCCGGCCATACCAGGCGATCAGCTCCTCGCGCTGCACGATCACCGTCATGCGCATCGCGCTGCAATGCCACTGTTCGCGCGCGATGCGTTCGGCCTGGGCCAGCACCTGCTTGCCCAGGCCGTGGCCCTGCTCCGCCGGGTCAACCGCGAACATGCCGAAATAGCCGGCCGCAGCTTGCCGCTCGACGTGGCAGCTCGCCACCAGCGCACCGTCGCGGAACGCCAGCAGCACGCAGCTGTCCGGCCGCGCGATCAACGCCTCGACATCGGCCGCGTCGGTGCGCTGGCCGTCGAGCAGGTGGGATTCGGTGGTCCAGCCGCGCAAGCCCGATTCGCCGCGATAAGCCGATTCGACCAGCGCGACGATGGCAGGGACGTCCGCCGCGCGGGCGGTGCGAAATGCGACGGGGGCGCGTGGCTCTGTCATCCGCGCATGGTAATGCGCGACGTGCCGGCCGGCCATGATCTGCAGCAAGCGCGCACGCCGGATCGACTCATGCCGACGGGGTGGCCAGCCGACGGGCCTCGTAGACCTTGAGGTGCGCATGGACGAGTTCCAGCATCGTGGCCGGCAACTGCGCCTGNCGCGCGCGCGCAAGCATGTCNCCCACCACGTGGTCGGCCTCGATCGGATGGCCCTGGCGCAGGTCGCGCAGCATGGAAGCTTCGAGGCGCGACCCCGGTTCCGTCAGCATGCCGCGCGCCCGTTCCAGCACGCGCTCGTGGGGAGCATGGCCGGCCGCTGCCGCCGTCGCGCGGCATTCCTCCAGCAGCGCGAGCGCCGCCGCGCGACCGCCGGGTGCGGCCTCGATCTCGCCGATCGCCCCGCGCATCAGGCAGGTGATGCCGGCCAGCGAGGTCAGGAAAAACCATTTGTCCCACATCTCCTGCACGATCGCGTCGCTGGGTCGCGCGTCGAAACCGGCCTGNCCCAGCATTCCGGTGATCGCCTGCATGCGCGCGGACGCGCTGCCGTCGCGCTCGCCGAAGGTGAGGCTGTGAAGCCGGTTGAGATGCTGCACGGCTCCTTGCGCGTCGAGCGTGGCGGAAATGGCGCATTGGCCGCCGAAGANGCGCTCGGCACCGAAGCGGTGATCCAGCAGGTCGAGATGGCGCATGCCGTTGAGCAATGGCAGCACGGTGGTGCGCTCGCCCACGGCCGGAGCGATGTCGGCCATCGCCTGCTCCAGGCCGTAGGCCTTGCAGCTGAGCAGAATCAGGTCGAACGGCTCGCACAGTGCACTTGCCAGCACGGTCGGCGGTGCGGGCAGGTCGACGTCGCCGGCCGCGCTGCGGATGACCAGGCCGTGCTGCGCCAGCTGCCGCGCGCGGCCCTCACGCACCAGGAAGGTCACATCGCGCCCGTGCTGCAGCAGGCGGCCGCCAAAATAGCCGCCGGTAGCCCCGGCGCCCACGACCAGCACACGCATTTCAGTCTCCTCTCGATCCGGCATCGGGCGACAGCTGCATGCGCGCCGCCTGGGCGTCCTTCTCGTGCCACAAGTCGTTCATCCATGCCTTGACCCGGCCGCGGAATGCCGCGTCCTCGTCGTAGCTGCCGATCAGCTCGCGACCNATCGGGCGTTCACGCACATGCACGCGAATTTCGCGCACGCGTCCGGCGATCAGGTCGGCAATGGTGCATGGGCCATGCGGATAGACGATGGTGACGTCGAGGATCGCGTGCAGCGCCTCGCCCATCGCATCGAGCACGAAGGCCACGCCGCCGGCTTTCGGCCGCAGCAGGTAGCGAAACGGCGAATGCTGCGCGTCGTGCTTGGCCGGCGTGAAGCGCGTGCCTTCGGCGAAGTTCATCACCGACACCGGCATGTGGCGGAACTTCTCGCAGGCGCGNCGGGTCGCCTCGCGGTCCTTGCCCTGCAGCTCGGGGTGGCGCAGCAGGGCCTGCCGCGAATAGCGCTTCATGAAGGGGAAATCCAGCGCCCACCATGCCAGGCCGAGCAAGGGCACCCAGATCAGTTCCTGCTTGAGGAAAAAGCGCAGGAACGGGATGCGCCGGTTGAACACCTTCTGCAGCACCGGGATATCCACCCAGCTCTGGTGGTTGCACAGCACCAGGTAGTTGCCGTCGCGACGCAGCCCGGCCAGCCCCTCGACCTGCCAGCGCACGCGGGCGAACACGCCGAACAGGACATTGTTGACGCCGATCCAGCTTTCCGCGATGGCGACCAGGGCGCGTGAGCAGGCCTGCCGAANCGCGTGTACCGGCAGCAGCAGCTTGAGCAGGGTGAACGCGAAAATGAAAGCCACGTGCAACAGGATGTTGAGTGCAAGCGCAAGCAGCGCCAGCGGCACGCGGATGAACGATGGCAACGAGGCAAGCATGGGGATGATCGATGGGGACTCCGCCGCACATGATGCCCGACCGTGGCGGCGGCAGGAAAGCCGCCGCCGTTTCAGCGCAGCAGGCGGCGCACCTTGAGCAGGGCGACGACGAAACTGTCGATCTCCTCGCGCGTGTTGTAGAACGCCAGCGACGCACGCAGGGTGGCGGGCACGCCGAGGAACTGCATCAACGGATGCGCGCAGTGGTGGCCGGAGCGCACGGCGACGCCTTCGAGGTCGAGCAGGGTCGCCAGATCGGTGGCCTGCGCACCTTCCAGCAGGAACGAGACCACCGGCTCCTTCTCGGCCGCCTCGCCGATGATGCGCAGGCCGGGAATCTCGCGCAGGCGTTCCGTGGCGTAATGCAGCAGTTGCTGCTCCCATGCCTCGATCGCCGCGAAGCCGACCGACTCGTAGTAGTCGATCGCCGCCGCCAGGCCGACGAAGCCGGCGATGTTCGGCGTGCCGGCCTCGAACTTGTGCGGAGGCGCAGCGAAGGTGGTGCCGGAGAACTTCACCTCGCGGATCATCTCGCCGCCACCGAAAAACGGCGGCATCGCCTCCAGGTGTTCGCGCTTCGCCCACAGCGCGCCGGTGCCGGTGGGGCCAAGCATCTTGTGCCCGGTCAGCGCGTAGAAATCGCAGCCCAGCGCCTGCACGTCCACCCGCCGGTGCGGCACCGCCTGCGAGCCGTCGACCAGCAGCGGGATGCCGCGCTTGCGGCATTCGCGCGCGATCTCGCGCACCGGGTTGACCGTGCCCAGCACATTGGAAACGTGGGTGACGCAGGCCAGCTTCACCTCCGGCGTCAGCATCTCGACGTACTTCTCCACGATCAGCTCGCCGCGCTCGTCGATCGGCGCGGCCTTCACCGTGGCGCCGCGGCGCGCGGCAACCAGCTGCCACGGCACGATGTTGGCGTGGTGCTCCATCACCGTGGTGAGGATGCTGTCGCCCGCCTTCAGTTGCGGCAGCACATGGCTGTAGGCGACCAGGTTGGTGGCCTGGGTGGTGCCGGAGGTGAGGATGACCTCATCGCGCGAACCGGCATGGATGAACCGCGCGAGCTTGTCGCGCGCGCCTTCATACGCCGCCGTGGCCTCCTCGCCCAGCTGATGCACCGCGCGCGACACGTTGGCGTTGTGTTCGCGATAGTGGGTGTTCACCGCCTCGATCACCGACACCGGCTTCTGGCTGGTGTTGGCGCTGTCGAAGTACACCAGCGGCTTGCCGTGCACCGTGCGCGACAGCAACGGGAAGTCCGCGCGGATGCGCTGGACGTCGAAGACGGTCGGTGTGCTGGCTTGTGCGTTCATTCGGAGAATCCGGTTGGGGCTCCCTCCCCCGCTCGCAGGGGAGGGTTGGGCTGGGGTGCGCTCTTGATCTTCAGGCCAGGAGCNTCGCCCCTCCCGGCCTGCCCCTGCGGGCAGGCCCAGGAGCTGGAGCGTCAAGCGGGAAGCTGTGCGACCAGCAAGGTGGATAGATGCTCGCGCAGGGCCACGTTCGGCAGGTCGTCCAGCACCGCGCGGCAGAATGCGGCAGTCAGCAGTGCGCGTGCCTCGGCGAGCGGAATGCCGCGCGAGCGCAGGTAGAACAGCGAACGCTCGTCGAGCTGGCCNACCGTGGCGCCGTGCGCGGCCTGCACTTCGTCGGCATAGATTTCCAGCTCCGGCTTGGTGTCGATCTCGGCGCTCGGCGACAGCAGCAGGTTCTTGTTGGTGAGGTTGGCGTCGCTGCCGTCGGCACCGGGCGCCACCACGATCGCGCCGCGGAACACGCCGCGCGCGCGGTCGTTGGCGACGCCGCGCCAGTGCGAGGTGGAGGTGGTGTCCAGCGCCTGGTGGCGGATCGCCAGCTGGGTGTCGATGTGCTGGCGACCATGCGGCATGAACACGCCGCGGGTGTGCACCCGTGCGCCGTCGCCGATCAGCTCGGCACGCAGGTCGTGGCGTACCAACGCGCCACCCAGTTCCAGCACGTGCAGGGCAGCCTGCGCGCGCGCATGCAGGCGCAGGCTGCTGCGTCGAATCAGATTGGTGCCGGCCGCCGCATCCTGCAGCATGACGTGATGCAGCTGCGCACCGTCGCGCAGTTCGATGTCGCTGACCACGGTGGCCAACTGCGCGGCGTCGCCACGGCTTGCATGCTGTTCGACCAGGCTCAGCTCGGCGCCCTCGCCCAGTTCGATCACATTGCGCACATGCCAGGCCAGTTCGGCCTCGGCGCCGACGAACACCAGCTGCACCGGCTGGTCGATCCTGGCGTGGGCGGCTACGCGCAGTACCACGCCATCACCGGCACTGGCGGCATTGATCTGTGCGAAGGCGTCGCCGATGTCGCGGTAGTGGCGCGACAGCGCGAAGCGCAGCGGTTCGACGTCGCCCCGCAAGGCCTGCGACAGCGGTTGCAGCGAAAGTCCGGCGGGCAGCGAATCCACCGCCGACAGATCGGCGCGGAACGCCCCGTTGACGAAGACCAGGCGAACGCCCGAGACACCGGGCAATGCCAGAGTCGATGCCTCCACCGCGCGCGTCTGCGCCGCGGCGTCGCCCTGGGTAAAGCGGCGCTGGCCGAGCCCGCGCAGTGCGGTGTACTTCCATGCCTCCACCCGCGTGTCGGGCAGACCGCCGATGGCGAACGCCGCGCGGTTTTCCTGCCGCGCCGCATCCAGCCAGGCGATGCCGCTGGGCGGCAGCGGGGCATCCAGCAGCGAGGCGACCAACGGCAGCGATGCCGGCTGGTTCATGCCTGCGCTCCCGCCTGGTGCGGGACTGCCGGATGGCTGGCGCCGATCCCGGCGTAGCCATGCGCTTCCAGCTTCAACGCCAGCGACCTGTCGCCGCTCTCGACGATGCGGCCACCGGCGAGCACGTGCACGAAGTCCGGCACCACGTAGTCGAGCAGGCGCTGGTAGTGGGTGATCATCAGGAACGCGCGCTCGGGCGAACGCAGCGTGTTGACGCCCTGCGCCACCTGCTTCAGCGCGTCGATGTCGAGGCCCGAGTCGGTCTCGTCGAGGATCGCCAGCTGCGGCTCCAGTACCGCCATCTGGAAGATCTCGTTGCGCTTCTTCTCGCCGCCGGAAAAGCCCTCGTTGACGGCCCGGTGCAGCAGCTCGTCGGAGATCTGCATCACCTTGAGTTTCTCGCGCACCAGCTTGAGGAACTGCATCGAGTCGAGCTCCTTCTCGCCACGCACCTTGCGCTGCGCATTCAGCGCCGCGCGCAGGAAATAGGTGTTGTTGACGCCGGGGATCTCCACCGGGTACTGGAACGCCAGGAACACCCCGGCCGCCGCGCGCGCCTCCGGCGCCAGCGCCAGCAGATCGATGCCGTTGTAGGTCACGCTGCCGGCGGTCACCTCGTAGCCGTCACGGCCGGACAACACGTTGCCCAGCGTCGACTTGCCGGCGCCGTTCGGCCCCATGATCGCGTGCACCTCGCCCGCGTTCACTTCGAGGCTGAGCCCCTTGAGGATTTCCTTGCCCTCGACGCGGGCATGCAGGTTTTCGATTTTGAGCATGAGGATTCCTGATCTTGAGCCCCTCTCCCACCGGGAGAGGGGTTGGGGTGAGGGTTCGGGGCTTGCGGAAAAATCCGTGCAGGCCGGTACCCTCATCCGCCCTTCGGGCACCTTCTCCCGGAAGGAGAAGGAAAAAGCATCAACCCACCGCACCTTCGAGGCTCACCTCAAGCAGCTTCTTCGCCTCCACCGCGAACTCCATCGGCAGTTCGCGGAACACCTGCTTGCAGAAGCCGTCGACGATCATCGACACGGCATCCTCTTCCGGGATGCCGCGCGCGCGGCAGTAGAACATCTGGTCGTCGGAGATCTTGGACGTGGTCGCCTCGTGCTCGACGATCGCGGTGGGGTTCTTCACTTCCATGTACGGGAAGGTGTGCGCGCCGCACTGCTTGCCGATCAGCAGGCTGTCGCACTGGGTGTAGTTGCGCGCGCCCTCGGCGCCCTTCTCCATCTTCACCAGGCCGCGGTAGCTGTTGGAGCTGCGCCCGGCGCTGATGCCCTTGGAGACGATCTTCGACTTGGTGTGCTTGCCGANGTGGATCATCTTGGTGCCGGTGTCGGCCTGCTGGAAATGGTGGGTCAGCGCCACCGAGTAGAACTCGCCCACCGAGCGGTCGCCGCGCAGCACCACGGACGGGTACTTCCAGGTGATCGCCGAGCCGGTCTCGACCTGGGTCCAGCAGATCTTCGAGTCGTCGCCGCGGCAGTCGCCGCGCTTGGTGACGAAGTTGTAGATGCCGCCCACGCCGTTCTCGTCGCCGGGATACCAGTTCTGCACGGTGGAGTACTTGATCTGCGCGCCTTCCAGCGCCACCAGCTCGACCACCGCCGCATGCAGCTGGTTCTCGTCGCGCTTCGGCGCGGTGCAACCTTCGAGGTAGGAGACGTGGGCGCGCTCCTCGGCCACGATCAGGGTGCGCTCGAACTGGCCGGTGTTCTGCGCGTTGATGCGGAAGTACGTGCTCAGCTCCATCGGGCAGCGCACGCCTTTCGGGATGAACACGAAGCTGCCGTCGGAGAACACCGCCGAGTTCAGCGCGGCGAAGAAATTGTCGCCGGTGGGCACCACGCTGCCCAGGTATTTCTGCACGATCTCGGGGTATTCGCGGATCGCCTCGCTCATCGAGCAGAACAGCACGCCGGCGTCGGCCAGCTGCTTGCGGAAGGTGGTGCCGACCGAGACCGAGTCGAATACCGCATCCACCGCCACGCCGGCCAGCGCAGCGCGCTCGTGCAGCGGTACACCGAGCTTCTCGTAGGTTTCCAGCAGGGCCGGATCGACTTCGTCCAGCGACTTGGGCTGCTTCTTCGGCGCGGCGTAATAGCTGATCGCCTGGTAGTCGATCGGGTCGATGTTGAGCTTGGCCCAGTCCGGTTTGGGCATGGTCAACCAGTGGCGATAGGCCTGCAGCCGCCACTCGGTCATCCATTCCGGCTCGTGCTTGACGGCGGAGATGGCGCGGATGGTGCCCTCGTCCAGGCCCGGCGGCAGGCCGGTCATCTCGATCTCGGTGATGAAACCGGCCGAGTAGCTGCGACCGAGCGCCTCGGCGACGTCGGCGTTGTCGCGCAGTGCGGTGGCGCTGCTGCTGTCGTTGATCATGCTGTTCATTCGGTGATGGCCTCGCCGGTTTTCACGGTGACGGCGATTTTTCGTTTCGCGGGCGGCGGCTTGAGCATGTCGGCCAGGCTGACCGCGCGCAGGGTCTGGTCCAGCACGCTGTTGATGCGTTGCCAGCTGCCGCGCACGCCGCACTGCGCCTCGCGTTCGCACTGGCCTTCGCCCACGCCGCACTCGGTCATGCCGATCGGGCCTTCCAGCGCCTCGACGATTTCCGCCAGCGATATCTCGCTGGCCGGGCGGGCCAGCCGGTAGCCGCCGTTGACGCCGCGGAAGGACTCGACCAGTTCGGCGTGGCCCAGCGCCTTGAGCAGCTTGCTGACCGTGGGCAGCTCGAGCCGCGTCTCGTCGGCGATCTGCGCGGTGCTCAGCACGTCAGCCGGGTGCGCGGCGATGCAGGTCATCACCACGGTGGCGTAATCGGTGAGGCGGCTGACGCGAAGCATGGCAGGCGGAATCGGCCGGGCTTGAATCGGGACCAAAATGGTACTGATTAAGCCGGCCGCGGTCAACGTGACCGCCGCCACCGGCGCAGGGTAGCCAGGCCCGCCTCTTTCACCTCGTCGTGTGCGCAGACCAGCCTGTGTCTGCCGCGCCCACGCACGCACGGGGTCCGGGCTGAAGCGATCCAGCGAGGCCGTGTCGCCATGCCGTGGCGGCCTCGCTAAGCTGGCGGCCATGACTTCGCACGATCGCGCCGCTGCCCG
>Ga0041910_1001568_pt1 | contig 19729 bp, 29 predicted proteins | sample ThiBio_1000_biof_FD_55015 | JGI IMG/M metagenome (GOLD analysis project Ga0041910, IMG submission 55015) | Wastewater bioreactor microbial communities from Cape Town, South Africa - Thiocy_expt_1000_biof | ecosystem: Engineered > Bioreactor > Thiocyanate-remediating > Anaerobic-Aerobic | place...
CAGACCATATCCGCCGATCCCGAGGCGGCCGGCCAGTCGCCCGAAACGCAGCCGGGCTGGCGCGCGAAAGCCGATGGCCTGTTCAAGCGCCGGCCGTCCGCGCCCCAACAGGTGATAACCCGTATCGCCCTGCCGGTCCGCGTCTATACCCGTATCAACTTGTCGGGCTGCCGACAGCGCCGTTTGGGCGATATCGAGCTCGGAAAGCCGCGAACCGCGCGCCAGATGTTCGATGGCGCTGCGATAGAGATCGCGCGTGGCAAAATCCATGCGGGTGAAGCCATCTGCCTCGCCCAGCTTTGCATCGACCAGGCTGACGCTTTCGAACAGGTCTGCCCAGTCTATGTCGGAAATCAGCCGCATGCTGGTGATGACATTGCGCACCGTGACATTGGATGCGCCCTGGCGCTGCTGGGCGTGCTGCACCACTGTCTCGATGGAGGTGCTCTGCCGGGCAAGACGGGCTTCGAGCCAGCCATGGGCCGGGGTGGTGCTCGGATCATGGTCGCGCAGTCGCTTGGCCAATTGCGCCGCAAACAGCTCATTCAGGGGCTCGTCCGACATGCGCGTCATTGCTGCTTCACCGCCGGAGGCGAGCAACAGGTCGGCGAGTGCGTCGCCCTCGGCGCGCGCCTTGCGTCCGGCGGTAATCTGGTCCGCCAGCCGGCGCAGATTTTCCACCAACACGATGCGCAAAGTGATCGCCACAGCCCATAATTCGCCGATGGTCAGTGGCTGGACCTGCTGGTAGGCGGCGATGAACCGGGTCAGCGTTTCCGGGTCGAAATGGCTATCGGTATGGGCGATAAACGCCCAGGCCAGCCCGAAAACCCGCGGATAGCCTGCGAACGGACCATCGGCAAGCTTGGGCAATTGCCGGTAGTAATTTGGCGGCAGATCGTCGTGGATCTCGCGGATCTGCTCCTCGACCAGATGATAATTGTCGAGGAGCCATTCAGCTGCCGGCACGACGCCACGATCGCTGTCCATCTCCATGGCGCTGGCACGATAGGCAGCCAGAAGGACGGCAGCATTGCTTTTCAGCCTTTTGTGCAGCGAGAGAACGGCAGGCGGACGTTCGGTTATGCGCTGGGCCGAAGCAAGGCTGTTCGCATGTTGTTCGAGCCGCTCGACACCGAACAATTCCTCGCGCACCGGAGCGGTATCGAGCCAGGGACTGGCGGGCCGCACCTGACCGCCGGCCGCTGCGGCCGCTTCGGTCATCGTTGCTTCTTTGGTACCGCGATCCGTTCCAGCACCGCCTTGCTCGATAGCGTTGCGGCCTCGGCCACCGGCTCTCGCACCTTTTTGGGCTTTTTGATCTCGCGATTGCCGCGTTTCTGTTCCTTGGCCATGATTGATCCTCGGCCCGGATACGGCCGGACGGCCGTCCGGAAAGCTCCGGAGTGGTTCTATGTCGAGCAGCCATGGCGAGCAGGACTGGTGACTACCGTCTGCTCCCGCGGCCAGGCTATTCCATCAGCCCTGGAGGCAAATCGCCCAGCTTAAGCAATATGCGGGGCTCGTCATAGGCGTCGGTTTCCACGTCCACCTCCTGGGAAAAGGCGATGACGCCAGCGCGTGTCGGCGCCAGCCGCTCCGCCGTTGCCATTGCTTTCTCAGCCGTCTTGGTGGTTTGGACCGGATCGGCAACGAGTTTCCGACCGACCTGCTTGAACGCCTGAACCAGATACATCGTCGCCATGCCTGCCTCTAAACTCCAAAATCATGTGCCATTGCCGCCCTTGCGCTTGCGGACCGATCATCGGCCTGCGTGCAGGGTAAGCTCATGGTCTGAGCCAGGGCGCGGTTGGGCACGCCATATCTTGGGGCGCGGGCTTTACCTGCGCCTTCAATTCTTCCGCCGATGCGAGGGCATTTGCTGCCGATCATGCGGGTCAGGGCAGCGTCGGCTCGATGCCCGAATTGCGGTCATTGAGGATCGCCGCCTCAAGATCGCCGGCGGTGACAGGGAAGGCTTCGATGCGCCCCGGATAGCGCAACAGAATGCTCGACATCGTTCGGTGCGCGTCCCACATCACGTCTAAATGTTCCACCTCCGAGCGGACCTCGAATGTGCCCGGCGCATGCGGCTCCTGCATACCCGGCAGCTTGAAGGGGAACAGGAACGTCACGGACCTGCTAGTTGAGGGGGCGCTGGTCATGCTTTCCCTCCGAGCCTGGCAATATCCTTGGCGCTGGTGCGCTACGGGCGCGTTCCGCCTTGAAGCGTGGATAGGCCGAGACTCGCACGGACGGAACCAGGGCGGGGTAGGCACTGCGTCTGAAGGGAATGATCTTGCTCGGAATAGTCATCGATATTCTCCTGGAGTGGACGTTTATTTCGTGACGAGCGCCGCCAGATGTCGCTGTGTACGCACAACATGCAGGGCAATCCCACCGGCAGCAGCCAGTGCCATCATGCCGGCCACTGGCACGACGTGACGCGTGAGGTCGAGTTCGTAAAAGCCGGCGACTGCGGCCAGTAGCAGAATGGCTGAGACCGATCCCACCACACCGTAAGTCAGTACCGAGCCACCCGGTGGCGGAGCATCCGCGTTGGATCGCGGCTCGCTCTTCATGGGCGTTCAGTCCTGGCGAGCGGGAAAGCTGCAGCATCATAGAGGCCACGAATTTGAATGCCGTCGAACCGCTGTTCGTCGACTTCCAGCAAGGAGCCGCGCAGCAGGGGAGCCGGCATGTCCTCAATGGCATAGCGCACGGCCTCGGCGGCGGTGGTGAAGCGCCGGTAGCTCACCCGGCCCGATTTATAAGGGCTTTTGCTCGGAAAGAGCTCGGCGGCGGAGGCATAGTCGAACTGCGTCATGTCCAGTTCTCCTTGTGAGTATATGTGTGTGGCTCTGAACGATTTCAGTTTTGAAGCCACGCGGAGGCAAGCGCCCATCAGGGCAATCTGAGGTTGATCGCCGCCATGCGGCCATCCGGGCCATTTTCGATGTCGTAGGAAATCTTCTGTCCCTCGCCGAGGCTCGAAAGGCCGGCTCGCTCGACTGCGCCCGCTTGAACAATGGCGTCCTTGCTGCCATCATCTGGCGCAATGAAGCCGAAACCATTGGTGGTATTGTAGAATTTGACAGTGCCGCTGATCATGTCTTGGTCTTTCAAAGTCCCGCCGATTGCAGGTGTCAATGCCCCGTCGCGGAATGCGTAAGGGAATAAACGTTTGCAAAATCGGGGGATCGCCAAGCAGCCGGCTGTGCCGGGGGGATCAGGTCGCCTTGGAGGCTGTAAACGTATTTCTATACATAGGTACACAAAGCGCCCTTTACAAGGAGGCGCCATGCCAAGGTCGAATTTCCAGGAATTTACCGACGACAACGCAGCGCCAACGTCGCCCGACCATTGTGAGACGGAAGCGTTAGGCTGCCTAGGAGCACTTCCGCCTTTGTCGAAACGAAGTAGATGTTCGAACGGCCGGAACGGGGCGCGTAACCGCCGGTCTGTTCTCGACCCCATTGTGGTCATTCACGTCGACCTAGGATGTCACTGACACCTGCCATTGTGAACGACAGGTTGGGGGGAGCAGATGGTGTCATCAACGGGTAAGTGGGCGGCATATATCATCCGGATGGCGGGCGCTTATCTGGTATCAAAAGCAATTCCGGCTAAACCACACCTGCTCGAGGGCGTGCATTGATGGATCTTTCGGCATACGTCGCCAATCTCGACAAGCGCTTTCAGACCGGAATCGCGCGAGAGCATAGCTATCGGGGCGACTTGCAAAACCTGCTTCAGGCCTTGGCTCCGGACACTCTCACCACCAACGAGCCCGCAAGGATCGCGTGTGGCGCGCCCGATTACATTATTACCGATCAAAAGACGGCAGTGGATGTGGGCTACATAGAGGCCAAAGACATTGGCCGTTCGCTTGATGACAATGAGCTGCTGCCGGTTCGGTGGACACGAAGTTAGGCTAGCTTAGCTTGCTCTTCGTATTGCACGGGGCTGAGATAGCCCAGCGTCGAGTGTCGGCGCCTCGGGTTGTAGAAGCGCTCGATATAGTCGAACATATCGGCCTTGGCATCGTCCCTGGTGCGATAGACCTTGCGGGCGGTGCGTTCGGTTTTGAGCGAGGAGAAGAAGCTCTCCATCGCCGCGTTCTGCCCCTCAAAACGATTCACAGGATCGTTTTGTCCGCTGTCGCGGATTGGCTTGAACTCCCAGACATTGCCGGACCGGCTCATCGAGCAGGTGATGCCATGATCGGCCATCAGCCGCTGGAACTGCTCGGATGTATATTGGCTGCCCTGGTCGGAGTGGTGCAGCAGGCTGTCGGGTTTGCCGCGACGCCAGATCGCCATGATCAGCGCATCGGTCACCAGTTGAGCGACCATCGATGAGCTCATCGACCAGCCCACCACCCGGCGGGAGTAGAGGTCGACCACTGCCGCCACATAGAGCCAGCCCTGGGCCGTCCAGATGTAGGTGGACCGAAGGTCCGCGAAGCGAATTCGGCGATCCACTTCTGGTTCGGCGCCGACGCCACGAACGCCCGGTCCAGGATGTTGGGCGAGACCGCATGGCGCTGCCCGCCATCCTTGGGCAAGCCCCGCCGGCGGGGACGTGCCCGCAGGCCTTCCTGGCGCATCAGCCGTTCGATGCGATGGAGACCCGCATCGAGCCCTTCGGCCAGCACGTCGTGCCAGACCCTTCGAGCGCCATAGGTGCGATCGCTGCCGGCAAAGCTGGATCGGATCCCGGCGATGAGCATCTCATCATACTGAGCCCTTCTACTCGGCGAGCGGTTGAGCCAGGCATGGAAGCCCGAGCGAGACACACCGAGCGCCTCGCAGATCCACGAGACCGGCCAGATCCCTCGGTGCTTCGCCACGAAACAGAACCTCATATCGAGTCCCTGGCGAAGTAGGCCGCGGCTTATTTTAGAATATCGCGCTCCGCCTTGAGCTTGGCCAACTCCCGGCGCAGCTTCTCGATCTCGAGCTGCTCGGGCTTCATCTGACCATGGCCGGGGAAGGCCTGCTGTGGATCGGCGGACTGCTCGCGCACCCATTTGCGCAACACGTTCACATGCAGGTCCAGATCACGGGCCGCCTACGCCACCGCAACGCCCCGTTCCCTGACCAGCGTAACAGCCTCGAGCTTGAACTCCCGGCTGAACTTGCGTCTCTCCATCAAAACTCTCCAGTTCCAAAAACACCTTAACTCGGTGTCCTCAAAACCGGCAGCAGCTCAGTGCGCATGGCTATATGGAACTCATCCCTGTCCCGGGGGCGCCTGCGGCCTTAGGGACGTGTCAGCATGGACATGAGCATGAGTCCTGATCTGGGGTCACTTGAACCAGGAACACTTCCGGATGCACTCCTGGCCGAGCGGAACAAGGGACAACAGCAATCGCCGAACTCTTGCCATGCGGTCCCGTCACGATTGCTCGCGGCATCGCTTGTATGATGTGACCAATCGTACCATTGCCAAACCTACGCCGTCTGCTAACCAATAGGGCAGGGTGGGATAGATGCAAAAGCTTCGGCCATATTTGAGCGAAGTCACGCGAGCACTTTTGGTGCTGGCGCTTGTCATGCTCAATCTTGGCATGCAGCCGCTGCCATCGGTGGCTTTCGATGGTTTGTCCTTCACTGTGGTTGGAACTGAGAATTGCGGGCTCCCCGACGATTCCGGCAGAAACGACCACATACCGTGCCATGCCTGTCGGGTCGGTGCCGACATCATCCTGCCTGCGCCACCGAACGTCGCCGAGCCACTGAAGCTAGACGTCTTTTTACTTTATTACAGCTACACGAACGATACAGCGCCTAGTGCGACCGTATCCGCTGCGCATCGCAGCCGAGGTCCCCCGCTTTTCGTCTGACATCTTGCAGCACTGCCTGAGCAGGTGCTCCCGTTTACGTCGCCCCGTTTTTCGTGAGCGTCTCTATTTCAGAGCGCGAGCAGCCCATTGCTTTGGCCGGCTGCGTCCGGCCGGGGAGCTGGGCCGCACGATTCTCGGTAAGACGACGGTGTCGGCGGCCCCTCATTTGACAGCACCACTCGTGGCGACAATTGGCTTTGGTCCGCAGTAGCCGCCGACCCACGACCGTTTTTGACGGGCGTCATGCGCGTCAATGAAAACAAAATAATAGGAGGAGTTTGAAGTGAATAGGTACGTACTGGTCCTGGGAGCCATGCTGTTGATGGCCGCCCCATCAGTCTCGCAAGATGATCTTGCGGCCGGGCAGAAGGTGTTCAACCGCTGTCAGGCATGCCACGCCGTGGGCGAAAATGCCCGCAACAAATCTGGTCCGGAACTGAACGGCATTGTGGGGCGTCCAGCGGGCACCGCCGTCAACTTCAATTATTCCAGCGCGATGCAAACTGCAGGCGCTGAAGGCCTGGTTTGGACGGCTGAGGACCTGAACGCTTTTCTTGAAGCCCCCAAGGACAAGGTGCCCGGCACCAAGATGGCATTTGGCGGCCTGAAGAAGCAGCAAGACCGAGACAATCTGATTGCCTACCTCGCGACCTTCAGTGCCGACGGCACTGCGGCGCCACAATAGACCTGGAGATATAAATGCGTTTTTCTATCATTGCTTCAGCGTTCGCTCTATTGGTTTCACCAGCGATCGCAGATGAGGCCGTTACGATCAACTTCGCTGCGGATGTCGGCGGCAAGCCATTCTCTTGTGCCGAAACGTTCCCCGATATCGGGTCGGGCAAAACCACGATGTCGGTCACCGATTTCCGGCTCTTCGTGCATGATGCCGCACTCGTGCGCGCAGATGGCAGCCTCGCGCCGATCAGCCTCGAGCAGGATGGGCAATGGCAGTATGAAAATGCCGCTCTGCTTGATTTTGAGGATGGCACCGCAGCTTGCTCAAGCTCTGGCAATTCACCGACCAATACCAGCCTGCGCGGGACGGTCGAGGACGGCGAATATGTGGGTCTGGCCTTTACCATAGGTCTGCCTTTCGAGCTGAACCATGTCGACCCCACGGTCATGCCCGCGCCGCTAAACACTACGGGAATGTTCTGGAACTGGCAGTTCGGTTTCCGGTTCATGCAGGTCAATATGGTGCCGGTCGTTGCCGAGACGGCAATGGCCGGGGAGGCGATGGGCGCTGGCCACGGCGAAGGTGAGGCCCATGCCAGCCACGGCGAGGGCGACGCCCATGCTGGTCACGGTGGCGGAGAGGCTGGGACCATGGGCTGGTTCCTGCATCTCGGCTCCACGCTATGCGCCGCCAATTCGCAAACCGAGGCGCCCACCTCGCCCTGCGCCAATCCAAATCTGGTCACTGTGCTGTTTCCCGAATTCGATCCAGCCAGCAATGTCGTCGTGCTCGATCCCGGTCCGGTGGTGGCCGAGGCCGATATGACGGTGAATGCACCCGAAACCGCCCCGGGTTGCATGTCCTTCCCCGGCGACGCAGATTGCCTGACCGTGATGACCAAGCTGGGTCTGGAATATGACGGCGTGGAAGCGGGCGAGCAATTGTTCGCAACGGTGCGCTAAGCCATGTTGAAGGGCAGCGTCGCATTGATTCTGGTCATGGGTGTCGCCATGCTCGGCACTGATGCCGCGGAGCATTTCGCTTGGCCTATTCCGGCGTGGATGCCGGCGCCGCCCGTTCCGAAAGACAACCCGATGAGTGCCGCCAAGGTCGAGCTTGGCCGGCACTTTGTTCTACGATTCCCGCCTCTCACGTGACGGCACGGTTGCCTGTGCATCCTGCCACGAGCAGTCAAAGGCGTTCACCGACGGGCGGGAGTTGTCCGTTGGTATTGATTCTACAGTCGGCGTTCGCAATGTGCCGTCGCTGGCAAATGTCGGTTACATGCCCCAATTGACCTGGGGCAACCCACATATGACGACGCCTGAATTTCAGGCCCTCGTGCCCCTGTTCGGCGACAATCCTCTGGAAATGGGATCGGCGGGGCAGGAAGCGCGGATCTTCGCCGCACTGGCTGACGACCCCTATTATGCAGAGGCCTTTTCCAGGGCGTTTCCCGAACGGCCGGCGATTGATCTGTTCACGGTGACACGGGCCCTTGGCGCTTTCCAGCGCACCCTTATTTCCCTCGATAGCCCCTATGACCGGTTCAAGTATTGGGGCGAGACCGACGCGATCTCGGATGCTGCAAAGCGCGGCGAACAACTTTTCTTCGAACACCGGTTCGAATGCTATCACTGCCACACTGGCATCATGCTCTCGGACAACCTGCAGACCTCTCGCAGCCCCGTCGCCGAGCGTGGCAACCACAATAATGGCCTCTACAATATCGATGGCAGAGGGGCATATCCGCCGCAGGCAACCGGCTTCATCGAATTCACCGGCAATCCCGCAGACATGGGCCGCTTCCGCACGGCGAGCCTTCGCAATGTCGGGGTTACGGCGCCATATTTTCACGATGGCTCGGCGGCCACGCTTGAAGACGTGTTGGATCACTATGCCAATGCCGGGCGCGTCATCGCGGAGGGCCCATACGCGGGAGATGGCTCGAAGAACCCCTACAAGGACACGATGATCGTGGGCTTCAAGGCCAGCGACCAGGAGATCGCGGATATCATCGCTTTTCTGAACAGCTTGACCGACGAGACCTTCCTCACCAATCCCGACTACGCTGATCCATGGCCCGAGGGCCATGCTGCCTCGATCAACAGGGTCATGCCATGAAACGGTTCGTTCTGCTTCTGCTCCTGTTTATGGCGCAGCCTGCAGCCGCACACGAGTTCCTGCTCGGCGACCTGCAGATCATCCATCCCGCGATCCCAGCGACACCGCTGGATGGCGACACGGCCCATATCTATATGGCGCTGGTCAACAATGGTACGGAGCCTGAGCGGCTGCTCGCCATCGAGACCGCCTATGGCAAAGCCGTTCTCGAACGCCAGGTCACTGACGCAAATGGGGTCGCCACGCAGCAGAAAATGGCCTGGATTGACATTCCACCCGGTGAGACGGTGCTGCTCATCCAGGGCGAATTCCGTGGTCGCGTAGAGGGCCTCAAAGAACCGCTTGTGGAAGGCGGCGAACTTGATGGCGCTTTCGTTTTCGAGAAACGAGGCCGCTTCAAGATGTTTTTCATGATCGACCCGATCGACCCGATCGAGCCGATCGAGGAATTGCCCATGCAGGCCAGCGAGCGCGCCGACACGTCGGAGGCGACACTGGCCATTGCGGCGGCCCTGCGCGCGGAGCTGGGCGAGGACACGGCCATAGCGCCGCTGGCAATCGTGGGGGATGTCGCCATTGCCGGGTGGACGCGCGGTGACATCGGCGCGCGCGCCTTTCTGCGCAAACGCGAAGGTTCATGGCAGGTCGTCTTATGGTCGGGTCCGAGTCTGCTGCTGCCGGCCACGCTGACCAGCCTGGGCGTTGGCGTGCAGACCGCGGATCAATTGCGCAAGGAACTGGCGACCGGCGAAACGGCCCTTGGCCGCGACTACATCACGCGTTTCGATGCCTTCGCCGGCACCGTTCCGCTGAACTGAATTCTGGAAGGATCAAGCATGCAGTTCTTTCGTGTTGGTGTTCTGGCCTTGATGATGTGCACGGCACCCACTGCGTTTGCACAGCAGTCGGGTTCAATACAGATTGTTACACCGTTCTCTCGCGCCACATTGCCCAATGCCGGCACTGGCGGCGCGTATTTCAGCATTGCCAATCTCGGCACCCAAGATGACATTCTGCTGTCTGCCGAGACACCGGTGGCCGAAGAGGTGCAACTCCATTCCATGGCGATGGATGGCGATGTGATGCGCATGCGGCAGATGCCGGACGGCATCCCGGTTCCGGCCGGCAGCACAGTGGTGCTCGAGCCAAGTGGATTGCACTTGATGCTTGTGCGGCTCAAGCAGCCCCTCAAGGAGGGCGACACGCTCCCCCTTACCCTTAATTTCGAAAAGGCAGGGACGATCGACCTGGAGGTTCCAATCGGCTCGATTGCCGCAAGGAAGGCACCATAACTCCAATTTGAAAGCCGCGACCAGATCAGCACAGGTCGCGGCATCGTAATTTGTCTCAGGCCAGAGCGAGCCTTGCCTGCTTGCGCTGGTTGGCGAACCGGGCCGGAGAATTGCGGTCAAGCCCGGCTGCATAGGCTCGCAACTGGGCAATGTTGGTGACCTCGAACTTGAACTTGCCGGTGCGCAAGAAACCCTTGGTTTCCCAGGTGGAGACGATGCGTGATACCGTGGTCTGTGTCGTGCCAATCATGTCTGCAAAGTCTTTGCGGCCAATCGGGAAGTCGATTGCAAGGCCGCCCTTGACCGGCTGTGACGCCCTATCGAGCAAACCGAGCACTGCATTGGCCAGCCGCTGTTCGACGTCCTGGGTGGCGATCTGACGAACCCGCGTCTGCGTTTCGCGCAGGATGTGCGTCAGGGCACGTGCGGTGTTGCTGCTGAGAAGCACGTCCTGTGCAAGTAGGGACGTCCAGACTGGGTTGGACCAGATGAGCACCGTACTGTCCGCGCAGGCGACCGCAGCAATTTGTGGCTCGGCGTCGAGGTCATGCGGCATTTCGAAGACATCACCCGAAAGAACATAGCGGGCGATATGACGAAGGCCATCGCTGGTCTCCTGCTGCATTCGAAGCCGCCCGCTGACGAGTAAGCAGAAGTCCTGCGACGTGTCGTCTTTCTGCCAGATCTGACCGGCACCGAGTTCAAGAACGGTAGCCTGAGCCAAAATGGCATGCCTATGTGTGTTGGACATGGCGTCGAAGATCGCGGCTCGGCGGAGCGCATCATCATACGCTTCAGGGTAATTCGCCATAGAAGTTTGGGCGGAGCGAAGAAAAATATGGTGTTCGGCCATCGGTTCGATTCCGTAAGCCCGGTTGGGCTAAGGTCAACGACATTGCGCCCCATGCCTCAGAGGTTCATGGGTGCGCGCAGCGACAGGCGCTTCGATCCGCATTGCGGCATGGAACGCCCGATCACACGAGGGCGGGTGGTGCTCGTGAGCCGCCTGAACCGGTCGCAGAAAGGGGCGTGAGGATGGGGGCTGGATGGGTGCCAGTGCCAACAAAAAGGCAGACACGGTCTGGAGCGTGATCTGTGGCGCCGGCAGGCGGTGTATAGTGCGACCCCAGATGCTGTGCCGGACACTTGACCAGCAAAGGCGCTTCGTCGCCGCTCTTTTCGGCAAGCGGCGCGCAAACGCTCCAGGAGGCGGCCGTTTCATAGCCCAGAGCAGCCAGGTCGCGCTGCAATCCCGCAGCCTGATGGAGCGGCGTAAGCAGAAGCAGGATGTACAGACCAAGCAAGGCGAATGCCCTGCCAATCTCTGTCACAATCTGTTTGTTACCCGACATCAAGACTTAGTCCCCGAGAGCTCGAGTGCGGACCCTTGTGTCGTTTGTTAAACGGCTGGGCAAGCGTATCGTATTCAACGTTCCGGATAAATGGTCCCGGATCGGTAAGGGGGCCACGGAAAAGACAACGTGCCTCCGGCATGTGCTGGGGATGCGTGGGCGCCGATGGCGCTGGCTGGTTTTAGCCTTCGGACTACACCTCGGCAAAAGCGCGCTGCGGCAACCCTGATCCGTTCGGTGACGTGGCAACATCTACCGCTCTTTCTTTCGGATCCGCCCGCCGAGATGCCAAGCGATCGGCGCGGCACCCAGGACACTGATCGCCACAGCGACAGGGAAGAAATCCGCTGCGCGCTCATCCAGCCAAGGCACAAGCATGATTGGTAGGACTGCCGCGCCGAAGAGCACGGCAGCGGCCATGGGATAGATCAGGAGAGATAGCCAGATACGTGTGGTGAACAAGTCGGAGCCTTTCCGTAAATGGGCGGCAGGTGTCAGGATCGGGCGCGCTCGTTCAGCGCGGCCAGGTTCGTGATTGCAACCCTTCGCCGGCCCGCATCGACGATGCCGCCGACATGCCAGGCGCGGATCATCCTCGATACGGTATGCTCAGTGGTGCCAACCAGATCCGCCAGGTCCTTTCGAGACACCGGATGGCCTGTCGTCGCGATGTCCCCAGACGCAGTCAGGTCAGAACATATCCGCAGCAGAAGGCGCGCCAGACGCCGTTCGACATCCTGAGTGGTGATCTCGTGGACTTGCTCCCGGGCGTCACGAAGACGCGCACGGAGCAGGTGAAGAGCATTCTGGACAAGGTTTGCGTGTCTTCGCCCCAAACTTTCCCACGCGTCCTGATCCCATGACACAAGGACGCTGGGTGTTGATGCCACCAGAAACTCCTGCTCCGTCGCCAGATCAAGAAATGTACCGGGGCCGAAAAAGCTCAGAGCGATGCTTTTGCCCGCAGGACCGCAACGCTTAAGCGTGAGATATCCATCAAGCACCAGGCCGAAATGGCCAGAAGTATGGGCGCCCAGAGACATGGCCTCAGTTGGCGCGAATTCATGGACCTGCCCCCTGCGCAGGACCATTTGTACCGCACGCCCGCTCATACCTGTGAACAGCAGCAGGCGCTCCGTGTGCGGTGCCGCAAACAGAGCATGACCGGCTTTAGTGCTGGGCGGCATGCGCTGCACCGCTTCTAAGGGGTGTAGCAAAATGGCCCCCCTGGCGCTGTCAGTATGGCGCCCAGAATGCCTGTGGCAGCGATGGTGAGCCCGACGGCCAGCCGCGCATTGTCTGAACGGGATAGAGATTTGAGGCTCGTGATGCCAAGGGATGCCAGTGTCACAGAGGGCACGGTGCCAAGGGCAAAGCCGACCATGAAAAATGCGCCGGCAATGGCATCGCCTGTCAGCATTGAACTGAGGAGGGCCGCATAGACCATGCCGCATGGCACCAGACCCCAGAAGACGCCAGCAAGGGCCGCATTGTCGTAAAGATGAGCGGCATTGGCGCGCCGTATACTGGTGACGAGCTCCGTGATCGGCATGCTCAGTCTATCCAGCGCGGCCAGTGAAGGAACATAGCCGGCGACCGAAAGGCCTACCCAGCACAGCGTTGCCGCCGCCGCCCACTGCGCGACCAGAAAGGCCGCTTCGCGATTGAAGAGCCCAAAAAAGCCTGACCCCAGGCTTCCGAGCGCGAAACCGGCCAAGGCGTAGCTGCCAGCCTTGCCGAGTTGCGCCATCAAAATTGCTTTAAGTCGCTGGCGCGGGGAACGGTCAGGGGCGACGGTGAAAAGAAGGCCCGATCCGATGGGGCCGCACATACCTGCGCAATGCAGCGTCGAGGCCAGCCCAACCAGTGCGCCTCCCACGATCGTATACTCGAAGTGCAGGCTCATTCCTCAACATCCAATCCGTGCTCGTCGTCAAAGACAAACTGAGGATCGTTGCCCTGTATAGCGAGCAGGACCAGCCCCAGGAGCCAGATGGGCGTCAGGACGATAGCCACATAGAGTGCGACCTCCATGCCGATGAAAATGCAGGCGATAGCCAGCAAAAGCAGCATGTTGAGAATGAACAGGGCGAGGTTGTCGGCCTTGACGAAGTCGGCCCAAACTCGCTCCCAGTTCAGACGCGGGCGCTCAATCCTGAAAGTAGGCAAGAGTTTGGGAAGCAGGCGTCGGATGGGGCCTGTGAGATTGGCAAACAACACGCCGACCCACCCGCCGATGATCCAAAGCGAGGCCACAAGCAGTGTGACTGCTGCTGCGGCTGCGATCACAATGGCCCGCAGGAAAAAGGCAACGGTCTGTACGAGCAAACTAACACCCGGAATAGCGAAACCCGGACGCCACCGCGCATCCAGCCAAAAGCCGATAATTATGAGACTGAGCGAGACTGCCATGCCGATTGCCAGGCCCATTCGGCCGCCGAACAGGTAGCCCATGAAGCAGATCGCCAAAGGCACAAACGCGCTGATGATCGGTGTGGTGAACGCGATGTCGGTGGAGTCGTCAGCGTGCTTGGTCATCGTTCTGCTCTTCGTCGAAAAGAATGCGTTCTCCGGACCCGTCAAGATCCTCGTACTGGCCAGTTCGCACCGCCCAGAAGAAGGCGAGAAGGCCCATGAAACCGAGAAAGATGGCGACCGGAATGAGGAATCCGAGGACCTGCATCAGCGTGGTCCTTTCGGCAGGCGCCCGAGGCGCATGGCATTGAAGGTCACCAGCATGGAACTGGCAGACATGGCGATCGCCGCGATCCAGGGTGTCACGAGGCCTGCCATCGCAACGGGAACCCAGGCGGCGTTGTAGACAAAGGAAAAGCCGATGTTCTGCACCACGATGGTGCGCGCCTTGCGGGCCACGCCCAGCACATCGAGCAGCGGGGCCAGAGCCTCGCCCTGCCAGACGGCATCAGCCGCGCGGCGACTGACTTCAGCGGCGCGGGCAGGGGCGATGGATGCCGTGCCCGCCGCCAGCGCCGGGGCGTCGTTTAGTCCGTCACCCACCATCAGCACAGCTCGGCCTTGAGCCCGCAAAGCCTCGACGCGGGCGATCTTGTCTGCCGGGGAAACCTCGGCGCGCCAGTCTGCAATGCCGGTCGCATCGGCAACCTTCTCGGCCACGCTGCCACGGTCGCCTGAGAGCATCTCGATGGCGTAGCCCTTCGTCTTGAGCGCTGCGATGGTGCGCGCGGCGTCCGAGCGTAGCCTGTCGGTCAGCGCAAACCGCTGCGGCGCGTGATTTGGCCGTGTCAGCCATACGGCGATGCCGCTTGAGCCCTCATCGGCAAGTCTACACCAGCGCGTGGAACCGAGCCGCACATCGCCCGCGGCTGAGGCCCAAAGCAAACCCTCGCCCGGCTGTTCGGTGACATCGTCGAGGGACGGTTGGTCGGGAAGCGCCTGCCTGATAGCGACGGAAGCCGGATGGGTCGAGCGGGCGGCCATGCCAGAGGCAAGCGCGAGAGCCTCCTGGGGGATGCCAGAGGCATCCAGCACCAGACGACCCAGCGTGAGCGTCCCGGTCTTGTCGAAGACGATTGTGTCGATGGCTGCGAAGCGTTCCAGCGCCGTGGCCGACTTCAAAAGCACGCCGGTCTTCATCAGCCGGCCGGCCGCCACCACTTGCGTCACCGGCACGGCCAGACCCAATGCACAGGGGCAGGCGATGATCAGAACGCAGACCGCATTGACCAGCGCTACCTGCCAGCCCGCCCCAAAAGCGAGCCAGCCGAAAAATGTCGCGGCGGCGAGAATATGAATGACCGGCGTATAGACCTGCACCGCTTTGTCAGCGATGGTCACAAAACGCCCCTTCTTCTGTTCTGCCGCTTCCAGCAGCTGGATGATCTCCGCCAGAACCGTGCCGCCGCCCGTCGCCCGCGCCAGCACCGAGATGGGCTGCCCGATATTGGCCGCGCCGGCGATGACCGCATCTCCCGCGCTGATCGGCTTGGGTATGGATTCTCCGTCAATCAGGGCAGTTTCGACACTGGACTGGCCTTCGAGCACGATGCCATCGACGCCGATGCGCTCGCCCGCCGCGACCAGAACCACGTCGCCCGGGCGCACCGACCCGGCGGGCATGGCCTCCATGCTTCCGTCCTCGCGGCGCACATGCACTGGCAGTGCCGTCAGCGTCATCAATTGCTGGACGGCGGAACGCGCCTTGGCACGGGCGCGATGGTCGAGAAAGCGCCCGAGCAACAGGACCGTCAGCAGCATCAGCGCGCCGTCGAAATAGACATAGACCCCGCCCAATGCCGTCTCCACGAGACTCATGATCGTGGTCAGCAGCACGCCGAGCGAAATCGGTACGTCCATGTTCGTGCGACCGCGCCGCAATACCATCCAGGCCGAGCGATAGAAGTGCCTGCCGGAATAGGCGATGGCGGGTAGGGCAATTGCCGCCGAGAGCCAATGGAAGAAACTGCGCGTACCTTCTCCCATCCCGCCGCCATGGCCGAGCCAGACGGCCCACGACAGCATCATCACATTGGCGGTGGCAAAGAAGGAAACTGCCAGCGCCTTCATCAGCGCCTTGTCTGCAGCTTCGTCTCGCTCCGTCAGGGTTTCCGGCAGATACGGCACCGCGTCATAGCCGAGCCGCTCGACGCCGCGCACGATGGCGTCGGCCGCGGCAGCAGGCCCGCGCCATTTGACCTCGAGCCGCCGGGTCGAGAGATTGAGCCGGGCACTGGTCACCCCATCCATTTGGGAAAGGCCCCTCTCGATGCGTGCCACGCAGGCGCCGCAATGGGCGCCCGCGACCAGCAGTGAGAGCGCATTGGTCCCGTGCTCTTCGCGCGAGACATATCCGACGAGGCTGGCATCGCTGGGTGCAGCGGCCCGTTCCAGATTTGCGCCGAGATCTATCGTGCTCATGATCCGCTGGCTCCGACATCGATGGGCGCAAGACGATATTCGGTCACCCCGTCCTTGCTCAGCGTCAGCCGCAGCGTCCAGGCGCCCCCCAGTGGCAGCCGCAGGGGCATGGTATAAAGGCCTGGTGATGTCTCCGTGGGAAATCGCGGCAGGGCCTGTCCATGGCGGGTGACGCGCTCGGCCACGATGCCGATGCTGACGCCGCTGAGGGGGGCCCCGGTTGCGTCCGTCAGCACCAGTTCGAGCAGACTGGTCTTTTCCGCAATGCCCTCATAGCGCGTTTCGAGCTGCCAGCCTCGCGTCGCCATATCCGCGTCCCGCTCCAGCACTTCGGCCTGCGGCATTTCCACCGGATAGGCGCGCTCGGTGACGAGACCGTTGTAGCTGCCGACCGCGAAGGTGATGAGCCGGATTTCCACCAGTGTCAGCACCACGAAAAAGAGCACGAACAGCCACCCGATCCAGCGGTCCTTCGCAATGAATCGGTTGTAGAGCGCGTTCATGGCCGCACCCCCTCCGGCGCCCAGAAATAGCTTTCTGTGGCGGCCAAAAGATTGCCGTCTGCGTCTGTAAGCTTGACGACAATGGTGCTGCGTCCGGCAGCCAATTGATCGGGCGCCACATCCACAGCCAGCCGATAGGAGCCGTTGTGGCCAGCTCCGGAGGCTGCGATCCGATTGCCGTTGTCTCCCGAGACCCCGTCGCGGCTCACCAGAACATGGGCATGATCAAGTCCATCCACGACAACGATGAGATCTCCCTCCTGCGCCCCGCGCTCGGTTATCCGCATCGTGTATAGGTTGCGGATGCTGCCGTCGGAGAGCCGCACGAACTGGGTGTTACGCTCCGGCGAAATAGCGAGGCTGAACGTCTCGCGACCAACCAGCATTACGCACAGCAGGGCCGCAACCAGCAGGAGAATTGCCCCGTAGCCGAAGGGCCTGAACCGTAGTTTCGGTTTGGGAACAGGCTGCGGTGACAGCTCGGCTTCGCTGTAGAAGCCGATCAGCCCCCTGGGTCGCTCGACCTTTTCCATGACGCCATCGCAGGCATCGGCGCAGAGACCGCAGCCAATGCAATCGAGCTGCAGCCCCTCACGAATGTCGATGCCCATGGGGCAGACGGCTACACAGAGACCGCAATCAACGCAGTCTCCCTTAGGCGCTTCGGCCGCGACGTCGCGCCTGACGCCCTTGCCGCGCGGTTCGCCGCGGTCGACGCGATAGGCGACTGAGAGGCTTTGGGCGTCGAGCATGGCCGCCTGAAAACGCGGCCAGGGGCACATATGCGTGCATACCTTCTGCCGTGCGAAGCCGGCGAGCAGATAGGTCAGCGCGGTGAAAATCAGCACGAAGACCGTTGCTACGGGCCCGGCCGTTCCTGTGAACATGCCCTGCCAGAGAGTCGGCGCATCGGTGAAGTAGCCGATTATGGCGAGCCCCGTAGCCGAGGCAATGGCGAGCCAAATGGCATGCTTGAGCAAGGGCGCGAGACCCAGCCCGCCCTTCGCGAGACGCTTCGCCCGCTCGCCCGGCTCACCTTCGAGCTTGCGCTCGACATACATGAAGATGTCGGTCCACACCGTCTGCGGGCAGGCAAAGCCACACCAGATGCGGCCCACCAGCGTATTGGTGAGAAACAGCGTCAGGGCCGCGGCGATCAGCACCAAGACCAGCAGGAACAGGTCCTGCGGCAGGAATTCCAACCAGAACACATAGGCTCTGGCCTGGGCGAAATCGAACAGTACTGCCTGATCGCTGCTGCCGGCCCGCGGCCAGCGGATCAGGGGCAGTGCGAGCAGCGCTATCGTGATCGTCCAGACCAAAGCTGTCTTGACGTTGCGCCAGCGGCCCTTGGCCGAGCGCGGATAGATTTTTCCAGCCATTCCAGCACTGGCCATGCTCATGGACTGGGCTCCGATGTCTCGCCACCGCCCAAGCTGTGGACGTAGACGGCCAGCATGCGGATCGTGGCCGGGTCGAGCCGATTTACGAAGGCTGGCATCACGCCCATCCTGGGCGCGTTGATCTGCCTGATGATGTCGGCCTTGCTGCCCCCATAGAGCCAGATGGCGTCGTCGAGGCGTGGTGCGCCGAAATCGCGTCCACCGGTACCGCCAGGCTGGTGGCAACCCTCGCAATTGGCTGAATAGATAGCCTGTCCGCGCGCCAGCACCTCCGCGTCTCCCGCATTGGCAAGGCTGAGCGAGAGGACATAATCGGCCACATCCGATATCTCTTCGGCACTGAGGGCGTCGGCGAAGGGCGGCATTTCGCTCAGTCTCGTATCTTCATCAGTTGGAGAGCGGATGCCGTGCAAGATCGTTTGCTCAATCGCTTCCGGCGTCCCGCCCCAGAGCCAGTCGTCATCGATGAGGGAGGGGAATTGCCCAATCTGTCCGCCAGCACCCGCGCCATGGCATGCGATGCAGTTGACCGCAAAGGCGGCGCGCCCACCCGACCAGGCAAATGCATAGAGGTCGGCATTGCCGGCGAGGTCGGTGATCGGGGTTTCGAGCAGTGCCGCACGCGTTCCAGCCTGCGACTGGGCGATACGCGAGGTTTCCGCGGCAAGCTCGTTGCGTGCGCTATTGCCCAGCGCGCCGGGCACGACCCAGCCAGGTACGGCAAAGCTTGGAAAGAACACGACATAGAGCAAGGCTACAGCGATCGAGGCAAACCAGGTGAGAAGCCACCAATTGGGCACCGGCGTCGTCAGCTCGCGGATACCGTCCCATTCGTGGCCAGTGGTATGCTGTCCGGTGATTTCATCTTTTTCAGGCTTGCCCATCGTCATCCTCCGTCTGGAAGGGGATGCGGCCAGCCTCTTCCATTCCCGCCTTGCGACGCGGGCTGAAGCTGAACCAGGCGACAAGGCACAAAGCGACAATTGCCAGTGTCAGGAAAGCGCCCTCGAAATATCCGATCATGGCTTCGTTCATTGCTGCTGGCTCATCGTCGCGGGGTCATAGGTGGAGAGGTCAGCCATGGTCCCGAGGACCTGCAGATAGGCGATCAAAGCATCCATTTCGGAGACGAAGTGGTCCTGCGTGGTGAACCGCCCGAGCGGCGCCTTGCCCCATCGTTCTAGGAAAGATTCGGTGTCGTGCTCGTCCGGCCGCGCCTGGGCCAGAATATCTGCCTGGGCATTGCCGATCTGCGCGTCGGTGTAAGGCGTGCCTAACAGCCGCAAGGTGCGCATGTGGTCGCCGATGTCGTCGGTCTTGAGTTCGCGCAACCGCAGGAAGGCATAGGGCGGCATGATCGAGGATGGCAGCAGATCGCGCGGATTGATCAGGTGCGCTTCATGCCAGGCATTGGAATAGCGCGCGCCCACGCGTGCGAGGTCAGGCCCCGTGCGCTTAGAGCCCCAAAGAAAGGGGTGATCGTACTGGCTTTCCGCCGCCAGGCTGAAATGACCATACCTTTCGACCTCATCCACGAAGGGACGGACCATCTGGCTGTGGCAGGTGTAGCAGCCTTCGCGCGTGTAGATATTGCGGCCATAGAGCTCGAGCGGCGTGTAGGGCCGAACGCCC
>Ga0041910_1001638_pt1 | contig 18862 bp, 21 predicted proteins | sample ThiBio_1000_biof_FD_55015 | JGI IMG/M metagenome (GOLD analysis project Ga0041910, IMG submission 55015) | Wastewater bioreactor microbial communities from Cape Town, South Africa - Thiocy_expt_1000_biof | ecosystem: Engineered > Bioreactor > Thiocyanate-remediating > Anaerobic-Aerobic | place...
GTGGCACGCCGGCTCGGCATCTCGGAGGTGGAGGCCGAAGTTCTGCCCGACCAGAAGAGTGCTGTGGTCGAACGGCTCAGGCAGGCGGGCAAGGTGGTCGCGATGGCGGGTGACGGCGTGAACGATGCGCCCGCCCTCGCTGCGGCGGATGTCGGCATCGCCATGGGCTCGGGAACGGATGTCGCGATCGAAAGCGCCGGTGTCACGCTGCTGAAGGGCGATCTGACGGGGATCGTGCGGGCGCGCCGCCTGAGCCAGGCGACTATGGCGAATATCCGCCAGAACCTGTTCTTCGCCTTCATCTATAACGCGGCGGGCGTGCCGGTCGCAGCAGGCGCGCTCTACCCCTTCTTCGGCATCCTCCTGTCGCCCATCATCGCGGCCGCAGCCATGTCGCTTTCCTCGGTCAGCGTGGTGGGGAACGCGCTGCGGCTCAACCGGCAAACGCTATGAACATCGGACAGGCAGCAAAAACGAGTGGAGTGTCCGAAAGGATGATCCGCCACTATGAAAAGATCGGCCTCGTCCCGCCGGCATCCAGGCGGGACAGTGGCTACCGGGACTATTCGCCGACCGAAATCGAGCGATTTCGTTTCATCGCCAATGCCCGCGATCTGGGCTTTCCGATTGAGGAGATCGCCAAGCTGCTTGTGCTCTGGTCGGATCGAAATCGCGCGAGCGCAGAGGTCAAGAAGCTGGCCTTGATGCATGCGGAAGAACTCGATCGCAAGGCCCGCTCACTCGAAGCCATGCGCCGTTCGCTGCTTGACCTCGCAGAACGCTGCCACGGCGATGAGCGTCCCGAATGCCCGATTCTCGATGGCCTCGGGCGCATCGGGAATGACGTGGCAAAGAAAACCCGGGCGTCGCGATTGAATTTGTTCGCGGATGCCAGTAAATCACAGTCGTCGTGAAACGATTTTTGTCACTCCTTCTGCTCATCGGCGCATTGACCGGCTTGCTCGGTCAGGAGGCGGCGTTTGCCGGCAGTCCGCGCGCGCCGATGGTCGAGATGGCAGCCGGCGCAATGTCCGCCGACTGCATGGAAATGATGCAACAAGGCCGGCAAGAGCCTGGCAAAATGCCGTGTAAGGGGCTTACGCTCGACTGTATCGCCGCGATGGGCTGCACGATCCCACTGTTCGCCGTGCCTGAACCGGGCACGCTCGGCGGGTCGCTGCACGCACGGCAGGTGCATTTCCTGCCCGCCATCCATCAGCTTGTCGGCCTGTCGACCGGACCGGAGCCTCCTCCGCCTACTGCCTGATTTGAATGTCACGGCCTGCTTGCCCGATTTTCATACGGGCAGAGCGTGACTGCGCTTGGCAGTCGCCCATGCAGGCACTTTCCAACATTCAATTCAGGAAGATGAATCATGAAGACTATATTGTTTGGCGCGGCCGTTGCCGCCCTCTCGCTTGGCCTCGGCTCGACTCCAGCTTTCGCGCAAGCGGACGCTTCTCCGTCCGGTGGCCATTATGAATGGCGCGAGGTTCCGCAATTCGGGCCGCGCGCGACCGGTCCGGCGCGGAAGCGTGTCTGGGTGGCCGACAATGCGCAGATGGCCAATTGCGACTGCGAGATGATGAAGATGAGCGCGCACGACTGCATGAAGCCCATGCATGACGGCAGCGCCGCACCGTCGGCCGGCTGAAGCGAGCTTCCTGGCCGATACCGATAAATACAAGGGCCAGGCGCGTGGCGCCGGCGGGGAACCCTCACCTTCGCCGGCGCCCGTTTGTCCGGCAACGGCTGTATTGGAAATCGGTCTGGTTGCTGCGACCCAGGAGAAGTTCATGCGAACGATAATTTTGGCGCTAATTTTGGCAATTCCGGAAGCAGCGCTTGCGGAGCCGCTTAGTTTCGACGACGCACTTGCTCGCGCAACGAACAGCGCCCCCCTGCTCGAAGCGCGGGAGCAGCAAATTCGTGCCCGCCAGTCGGCTGCGATCGCGGCGGGGCAGTTGCCGGATCCCAAGCTTGGGGTCGGCATCGACAATTTCCCTATTTCCGGCCCACCCGCCTTCAGTCTCACGCGCGAAAACATGACAATGGAGCGGATCGGCATCGAGCAGGACGTGCCGAACCTCGCCAAGCGGCACGCCTCGCAGAACCGTGCGGATGCGAACATCGCGGCAGCTCTGGCAAGAAGCGAGGCGGACCTTCGCAGGATCAAGGTCGCCACCGCCCTCGCCTGGATCGATGCCTACTACGCGCAAAAGCGCCTGGAGGCGATGGATGTAGTGCTGGAGCGCCTGCGCCGCCTGCCCGGCGCCGCTGTCTCGGCGGTGGCTGCGGGAACGGGTCGGCCAGCGCAGAGCCTCAATATCCGGCAGTCGATTGCCGAGCTGTTCGAAGACCGCCGCAGCATGCTCGTCGCCGAAGCCGGCAAGGCGCGCGCCGAACTGGCGCGGTGGACGGGCGATCCCGACCCGCAACCCTTCGGCCCGTTGCCGCATTTCGCGGTGTCGCGCGAAGCGTTGAGGGCGGCTCTTGTGCGTCATCCGGAGCTCGAGCTGGCTTCCGCCAGTGTCGGTCAAGCTTTGGCGGACGTGGATGCCGCCCGTGCGGAGAAGCGTCCCGACTGGGGGTTCAACGTTGCTTTTCAACGCCGTGATCCGCAATTCGGCAGCATGGTCTCGGTCGGCGCCACCATGACGCTGCCGCTCTTTCCCGGCCGCCGGCAGAACCCGCGGATCGAAGCGGCCCGCGCCGATGCGGTGGCGGCCGGCGCCGAGAAGGAGGATATTCGCCGGACGCTGGAGGCGCAGCTCGAAACCGCGCTGGCCGAACATGCGATGCACCACGAGCAATGGATGCGCGCCCGTGACACACTGCTGCCTCTCGCACAACGGGAAGCCCAACTCGAAACGGCAAGTTATGCCGCCGGACGAGCCGCGTTGCTCGATGTGATCGAGGCTGAAGCCGGCCTGGCCCGGACCGAACTCGACATGCTGGACCGCGAAGCCGCCGTTGCCCGGCACGAGGCGCTGCTCGCGCTGACCTATGGAGACAACTTATGAAGCTCGAACTTTCGCCCCGGGCGCGGCTCGGCGCAGCGGCAACAGCCATCGCGCTTGTCGCGGCCGCTGCAGGCTACGGCGTGGCCTCCCTTGACGGCAGCAGGGCAAGCACATCCGGAGCGACCGCGGACGATCGCGAAGTGCTCTACTGGTACGACCCGATGTACCCCAACCAGCATTTCGACAAGCCGGGCAAATCGCCGTTCATGGACATGGAGCTGGTCCCCAAATATGCCGGTGAGGCAGGCGATGCGGCAGGCGTGCGCATCGACCCCGCGCTCGTCCAGAGCCTGGGGTTGCGCACCGCTGAGGCGCATCGCGGAACGCTGGGCAGCGGCCTGACCGTCACCGGCACGATCGGTTACAACGAACGTGACATCGCCATCGTCCAGCCGCGTGCGAGCGGCTTTGTCCAGCGTACCTATAACCGCGCGCCCGACGACGTGATCGGCGCGGGCGCACCGCTCGTCGATCTCCTCATTCCCGATTGGGGCGGCGCGCAGGAAGAATATCTCGCCGTGCGCCGCACGGGCGACCAGGCGCTCGCCAGCGCCGCGCGGCAGCGGCTGGTCTTGCTGGGCATGCCGCCGTCCACCATCGCAGCGGTCGAACGGAGTGGAAGGCCCCGCACCGTCATCACCATTGCCTCGCCCATTGCCGGCACGATCAAGTCCCTGGCCGTCCGGCCGGGCATGAGCGTGATGGCAGGCCAGACGCTTGCCGAGATCAATGGGCTCGGCACGGTCTGGCTTGACGCCGCCGTTCCCGAAGCGATGGCGGCGCAGGCACGGCCCGGCAGACCCGTTACGGCGATCCTGACGGCCTTCCCCGGCGAGACATTCCCGGGGCAGGTACGCGCGATCCTCCCGCAGGCGGAGACCGAAAGCCGGACTATCACCGCGCGCATCGAGCTTGCCAATCGTGGGGGACGGTTGCGGCCGGGCATGTTCGCGACCGTGAACTTCGCAGGCGCGCCCCGTTCGGCGCTGCTTGTTCCGTCCGAGGCGGTCATCCGCACCGGGAAGCGTGCGCTGGTGATGCTCGCGCTGGACAAGGGCCGCTATCAGCCAGCCGAAGTGAAGACCGGCCTGGAGGCGGACGGCCAGACCGAAATCCTCGCCGGACTTTCCGAGGGCGAGAAGGTCATTACTTCAGGGCAGTTCCTCATCGATTCCGAGGCCAGCCTGTCGGGAATGGACGTGCGGCCGATCGGTGGTGCGGCGGCGCCCCAGGCAGCCAAGCCGAAGACCTATACGGCGAGCGGACGGATCGAGAAGATCGCGCCGGACAGCGTCACGTTGAACCACGGACCCGTCGCTGCCCTGAACTGGCCGTCCATGACCATGCGCTTCCGGCTTGCCGATCCCGCAGCGGGGCGCGGGTTCAAGGTGGACGACAGGGTGCGCTTCACCTTCGATCAGCCGTCCGAAGGCCCAACGGTGCGCTCCATGACGCGGGAGACGGCCCAATGATCGCCCGGCTCATCCATTGGTCGGTCCAGAACCGCTTCTTCGTAGTTCTGGGCGCACTGGTGCTCGTCTTCGCCGGGCTCTGGGCGGTGCGAACCACACCCATCGACGCGCTGCCGGACCTGTCGGACACGCAGGTCATCATCCGGACGAACTATCCGGGACAGGCGCCGCGGATCGTCGAGGACCAGGTCACCTATCCGCTCGCCACCACCATGCTCTCGGTGCCGGGCGCGAGGACGGTTCGAGGCTACAGCTTCTTTGGTGACAGTTTCGTCTATGTCATCTTCGAGGATGGCACCGATCTCTACTGGGCGCGCTCGCGCGTGCTCGAATATCTCAATCAGGTGCAGGGCGGGCTGCCGGAGACGGCCAAAAGCGCCATCGGACCCGATGCGACCGGCGTTGGCTGGATCTATGAATATGCGCTGGTCGATCGGACGGGACGCAATGATCTGTCCCAGCTCCGCTCCCTGCAGGACTGGTTCCTTCGCTATGAACTGAAAACGATTCCCGGCATCGCCGAGGTCGCCAGCGTCGGCGGCATGGTGAAGCAGTATCAGGTGGTGCTCGATCCGGTGAAGCTGGCCGGCTACGGTATCACGCATAGCCAGGCGGTGGAGGCGATCCGGCGGGCGAACCAGGAGACGGGCGGCTCGGTCATCGAACTGGCCGAGGCCGAATATATGGTCCGCGCCTCGGGCTATCTGCAATCGCTCAACGACTTCCGCACCATCCCGCTGCGTACGGCTGCCGGCGGCGTGCCCGTGACGCTGGGCGATGTCGCCACCATCCAGCTCGGCCCTGAAATTCGGCGCGGTATCGCCGAGCTCGATGGCGAGGGAGAAGTGGCCGGCGGCATCGTCGTGCTGCGCCAGGGCGCGGACGCGCGCAGCGCGATTTCCGCCGTGGAGGCGAAACTTAACGACCTGAAAAAGAGTCTGCCACCAGGCGTCGAGATCGTCACCACCTATGACCGCTCGCAGCTCATCGACCATGCCATCGAGAATCTGACACACAAGCTCGCCGAGGAGTTCGTCGTAGTTGCGCTGGTCTGCGCATTGTTCCTCTGGCACGTCCGCTCGGCGCTGGTCGCGATCGTGACCTTGCCCTTGGGCGTGCTCGCCGCCTTCATCGTGATGCGCTTCCAGGGCGTTAATGCCAATATCATGTCGCTGGGCGGCATCGCCATCGCAATCGGCGCGATGGTCGATGCCGCGATCGTGATGATCGAGAACGCGCACAAGAAGATCGAGCGCTGGGAGGCCGATCATCCGGACGAACATCTTGATGGAACGAAGCGTTGGATCGTCATTACCGAAGCCGCGATGGAGGTTGGCCCGGCGCTGTTCTTCTCACTCCTGATCATCACCCTGTCCTTCGTGCCGATATTCACGCTCCAAGCGCAGGAGGGGCGGCTGTTTTCGCCGCTCGCCTTCACCAAGACCTATGCGATGGCCGCCGTCGCGATCCTGTCGGCGACGCTCGTGCCGGTGCTGATGGGCTGGTTGATCCGAGGGAAAATCCCGTCCGAACAGGCCAACCCGGTCAACCGCGTTCTGACACGCGCCTATCGCCCGGCGATCGACTGGGTTCTGAAACGGCCCAAGGCAACGCTCATCATCGCCGCGCTGGTGCTCGCGACCACGGCCTGGCCGCTGTCACGTCTCGGCGGAGAATTTCTGCCCGCGATGAACGAAGGCGATTTGCTCTACATGCCGTCGGCACTGCCGGGCCTGTCCGCCGCCAAGGCGTCCGCGCTGCTCCAGCAGACCGACCGGATGATCAAGAGCGTGCCCGAAGTGGAAAGCGTGTTCGGCAAGGCGGGGCGTGCCGAGAGCGCGACCGATCCCGCACCACTCGAAATGTTCGAGACCACTATCCGCTTCAAACCGCGCGAGGAGTGGCGGCCGGGGATGACACCCGAAAAGCTGGTCGACGAGTTGGACCGTGTGGTGAAGGTGCCCGGCCTTGCCAATATCTGGATCCCGCCGATCCGCAACCGCATCGACATGCTCGCGACCGGCATCAAGAGCCCGATCGGGGTCAAGGTCTCAGGCCCCGATCTTGCCGAGCTCGATCGCATTGCCCACGACGTAGAGACCGTAGCCAAAAAGACGCCCGGCGTCAGTTCCGCCCTTGCCGAGCGACTGACCGGGGGGCGCTATGTCGATGTAACCATCGACCGCGCCGCCGCGGCTCGTTTCTCCCTCAATATCGCCGATGTGCAGGAGATCGTCTCGGGCGCGATCGGCGGCGAAAATGTCGGCCAGACGGTCGAAGGGCTGGCGCGCTATCCGATTAACGTGCGCTATCCCCGCGAAATCCGGGACAGCCTCGGGGAACTGCGGGCATTGCCCATCCTCACGCCTTCGGGTCAGCAGATCACGCTCGGCACCGTGGCTGAGCTCAAGGTGAGCGATGGGCCCCCCATGCTGAAGACCGAGAACGGCCGGCTCTCGACCTGGGTCTATGTCGATGTGCGCGGACGTGACCTCGCCTCGGTTGTCGATGATCTCAGGGCTGCGGTGGCGAAGGATGTCAAACTCTCGCCCGGCGTCTCGATCGCCTGGTCGGGCCAGTTCGAATATCTGGAACGCGCAACCGAGCGGCTGAAAATCGTCATTCCTGCCACGCTCGCGATCATCTTCGTGCTGCTGTTCATGACCTTCGGCCGGCTCGATGAGGCCGCGCTCATCATGGGCACGCTGCCGTTCGCGCTCACCGGCGGCTTCTGGCTCCTCTACCTGCTTGGATACCATCAGTCGGTTGCGACGGGGGTCGGGTTCATCGCGCTCGCAGGCGTCGCCGCCGAATTCGGCGTCGTCATGCTGATCTATCTCAAGAGCGCTCTGGAGGATCGCGGTGAGAATCCCACGGCGGAGCAGGTTGCAACAGCGGTGCGCGAGGGCGCGCTCCTGCGTGTACGTCCCAAGGCGATGACGGTGGCCGTGATCATCGCCGGCCTGCTGCCTATCTTCATCGGTTCGGGCGCGGGCTCGGAAGTGATGAGCCGGATCGCCGCGCCGATGGTCGGCGGCATGCTGACCGCGCCGCTTCTGTCCATGTTCGTCATCCCCGCCGCCTATCTGCTGATGCGGCAGCGAAATGCCAAACCCAACCCTCAACCCGATCAACACTGAAGGAGAAAGCAATGAAACCTCTCACACTCGCGGCGATGCTTGGCCTTGCGGCGCTGCTCGCCGCCTGCGGTCAGAAAGCCGAAACCGACGACGCGGCATCCAATACAACTGCCGAAGCGACCGGCAAAATGGACGCCATGGCCAGTAATATGTCAGGCGACATGGGGAATATGGAGATGCCCATGGCAGGCTCCGCGAAGATGGCCAAAGGGGCCGGGACGGTGACGGCGGTCGACAAGTCCGCGGGGACGATCACGCTTGACCATGGCCCCATTGCGGAAGCCGACTGGCCCGCGATGACAATGGCATTCAAGGCGAAACCCGAACTGCTCGACAGCGTGAAGGTCGGCGACAAGGTTGCCTTCGACCTCGCGCTTAACGGCAACGCCGGTGAGGTGACGGCCATTCAGAAACAATAGACAGCCGACGGAGGCTTCGGCAAGTCTGGAACAGGTGACGTCCGCCAATCCATGAGCGACGGCGAGGGCACCTCGGCACCTCGCCGTCGCATCACGCCATCAGCAGACGTCGGTCCCGTCGACCCAAACGCGGACCGGTGCTTGCAACGGCGCGCGCGGACCATATTGCGGCCGCGAGCGCCACACATAGCGCCCGGTCTCGCCTTTATAGGTCGGATCGCAATTGGGGCCGCCGGTGCCCTTCAGTTCATCTCCAGGCTTTATACAGACCGGCGCGCGCAGCGGCGCACGCGGGCCATACTGGGGTTGCGATTGCCATTGGCAGCGGCTGGCTTCGGGCTTTGGTGCATCCGATTGCGCCGACGCCGGGGCCGAACCGGCCATGAACAACGCGACCACTGCGGCTGAAGCGCAGGTTATCAAGATTTTCATTGATCCTCTCCTTGGACTGGATTTGCCATGGGCGAGCCAACCTGAGGGGCGCCAGCAGCGTTTTACGCTGCTGGCCAAAGGAGCTCGCCCGGCGAACAATCAGACCGCGGAGGTTGGAGGATGGAGTTCAGGCGTGGCCGACTGACCCTCCATTGACGGCATTAAAGGCCATCCCAAGGAACCCATGTCAGCCAACGCTGCTGTAACAACGGCCTGTCCAGCATCAAGCGTCAGCAGCATGGCGCATCCCATGCCGGCGATACAGGCAAGCGTCATCCGATCGCAAGGAACCGAATTATCGCCTCTGCCCTGCATCATGCCGACGCAGTCCATCGGCATATTTGCCGGAGCCGCTGTCTCGATAGCCGTCGTGGCGGGGCTTGCAGCAATCGCCATCGTCTGGCCGAAGAGCCCAAGCAAGGCGGCTATGACCAGCACGAATTGAAGTGCTCGTCTCATGTGAACATTGTCTGCCTCTCGCCGACTTGCGTCAAGCTCGGATCATCCACCTTCTTCGGCGGATGAAAGGATTCGCACCGCATTACGAGGTGTTTGGGGGTCAGCTCACTCTCCTCGTGGGCAAGGCTCGATCCTGTTCGTGCAACGATCAGGCAGATCAAGAATTATGCACATATAAGCGAGGCTCCGCGTTTCCTGTTGTCGTCACGCTTCAAGCGCAGGCAGCGCATAGGAATCGAATCTCCCGCGAATGGCACCCGCCTGGTTATCGCCGCTGGGTGTCTCACGGCGCATAACAGGACTCAGGCACAAAGGAGAGAAACGATGCCTGCCAACTGCATGGAGATGATGAGCGGTGGTGGCGGACTGATGATGATCGGGATGGGGCTCATATGGCTTCTGGTCATTGTCGTGCTTGTGCTCGCGGCTGCGGCTCTTGTGAAATATCTGCGATCGGGACCGCGCTAGGCTCAAGTCGTCGGCCCGGAAAGCGATCGGAGAAGAATGACGCCAATCGCCCAGCCATAGGCGCCGATGGTCGGGATGACCGTCGTCACGATGCCGAACGCCCTTGCACCCGCTCCCTGCCGATATCCTCGCAAAAAGGTGATCCGTCCAATCGCGAACAGGAAGACGGCACCGGGGATCAACGCTAACGGTGGGCCGCTGATCAAGGTTGCAAGCGCCAGATGAGCGCCGACGGCGGCCACCGCCTGCTCGAGCGTGTTCTGAAGGAAGGCCACCTGGACGGCGATCGCTGGGCTGGGCGGCGCAAAGGCCGATCCCGGATTATCGATGGCAGAATGAAAGCGTCCCCTGGACACCATTCTGACTCCGATGACGATCCAGACGAGAACGAAGAGGTCTGCCTGAAGCGCGAACGCGATGCGTTCGGCAAGACCGGTCGGAAAAGCGAACAGGCGCGGTAACAGGAGGTAGCTTCCGGCAAGCACAAGCGCGCAAAAGACAATTGCCGCCGCGGCCCGCTGGATGATCTTGCGCTGCTCGGCAGCCAGTTCCATCCTGTCCATCCTATTTCAGACCTCAACAGGCAGTTCTGCGCCGGCAATCGCCTCTATCACTCGGCAGTCTGCGGCGCGGCCTCCTTCGCAGGAAATAGCGACATCGGCGAGTGCATCTCGAAGCGTCTCAAGCCGAGCGATCCGCATTTCGATGTCCCGGAGGTGGCGGCGTGCAATTGCTGCCGCTTCGGCACAGTCGCGTTCCGGCTCGTCGGCGAGCGCAAGGAGCGAGCGGATCTCCTCGACCGAGAAGCCAAGCCCCCGGCTATGTCGGATGAAAGCAAGGCGGCGCACATCCGCAGCGCCGTAGGTGCGCCGTCCCGAGGCGGTGCGCAGGGCGCGGGGGAGGAGACCAATATCCTCGTAGAAGCGGATCGTGTTGACTTTGGTTCCGGTCTGCCGCGCCAGATCACCGATCGCCAGCCGCTTGGTCATGCCTCTTGATCCTCCAGTTACTGGAGGTTGTATAGCCTATCCATGTCCAGACCCGAAAGAACAGTCTCAGCCGATGAGCGCTTCACGCCCGCCCTTGGGCGAGCCGGACTGACCGGCGCCTATGATTTGGCGATCAGGCTGCTGACGCGCGAGCGGCTGTGGCGAACCGCGCTCCTTGAGCAGTTGGCGCCGCGCAACGGCGAAACCATCCTCGATGTCGGTTGCGGCACGGGCAGCTTTGCGCTCCTGATGAAAGATCGGGCGCCAGGTGCTCGGATCATAGGGCTCGATCCTGATCCGGACGTTCTTCATCGCGCCGAAGCCAAAGCGAGAAAGGCAGACGTGGAGATCGAGTGGCGACAAGGTTTTGCAAGTGATGCCGCCACCTTGGGCGTGCGCTTCGACAAGACGGTCTCCAGCCTTGTCTTTCACCAGGTGCCGATCGCAGGAAAGCGAAGCGGTGTTGCAGCGATGGCCGCAGCCCTGAAACCCGGCGGAGAGCTACATATCGCCGATTACGCGGCGCAAACATCGCCATTAATGCGATCGCTGTTCCGGCTGACCGTGCAGCGCCTCGATGGCATGACCGACACCCAGCCCAATGCGGATGGCGCGATCGAGGCCATTCTGGCCGATCTGGTGGGCGCGCCGGTGGCCCCCCGGCGGGTGATCCCGACACTCACCGGCGCGATCAGCCTGTTCCACTTCAAGGTTCCCGAAAGCATATAACGCGAACCATTTGCAGAAATGCTTGCTTCTACAGTTACTGGAGGTTGTAGAAGCAGCACATGGCAGATTCGGATGAAGCAGGCGGCTGCGGCTGCACTGGAGATAGCGCGCGGGCGGAAAAGGACCCAGCCTACAGGCGTGCGCTTTGGATTGTCGTGCTGCTCAATCTCGGCTTCGGCGCATGCGAGATCGTCGGCGGGTTTATCGCCGACAGCCAGGCGCTCAAGGCCGACTCGCTCGATTTCATCGGTGACGGAACGATCACGCTGGCAGGGCTCATCGCCCTTGGCTGGACCACTGTGGCGCGTGCGCGGATCGCCCTTGTCCAGGGCGTATTCCTGCTGACGCTGGGGCTGGGCGTGATCGGTGTTGCGTTCTGGCGCGCACTGACCGCCGTCGCGCCCGAGGCCGATCTGATGGGAGGTCTGGGCCTCGCAGCGCTCATCGTGAATGTGACCTCGGCATTGGTCCTCTCTCGGTTTCGCGAAGGCGATGCCAACGTACGCGCGGTCTGGCTGTTCAGCCGCAACGATGCGCTGGCCAATGTTGCGGTGATCGTGGCTGCGGGACTCGTCGCGTGGACGGACAGCGCCTGGCCCGACCTCGCGGTCGCCTCGGTGATCGCGGTCCTCTTCCTCCACTCCGCCTATGAAATCCTCCGCGGCGCGCGTGGCGAGCTGCGCGAACTGGCGCAGACGGCTTGATCTTTGGAGTTTATTGCGTGGTCTTGCTTTTCCGCCTTCGCCTGCTCACCCTTCTCCTCGCTGCCCTGGGCGGCATCATGCTCCATCCGGCGGCTGCGCGAGCACAAGGCGGCGAGGTTCAGACCGTTTGGCGGCTTCTCGACTATGTGGCCGTCGACTATGCCGGAGCCGTGTCGGGCGGCCGCGTCACGAGTACGACCGAATATGCCGAGATGACCGAATTCTCGGCGACGATCCGGACCGGCATCGCGGCCCTCCCTTCGAATCCCGGACGCGCCAGGCTGATCGCCGAGGCGCAAGGGCTTGAGGCCGCCATCGCTTCAAAGGCCGCGCCGGAAGCGGTGGCGCAGAAGGCGCGAGCCTTGGCTAGCGATTTGCTGGCCGCCTATCCGGTGCCGCTTGCGCCCGCCAAGGCGCCCGATCCGGCGCGCGGCGCGGCGCTCTACGCCGAGAATTGCGCGAGCTGCCACGGCGCCAAGGGCGATGGTCACGGCCCGCAGACGATTGGAATGGATCCGCCGCCGATCGCCTTCACTGACGCAGAGCGTGCGCGCAAGCGCAGCCTGTTCGCGCTTTATCAGGTGATCGACCAAGGCCTCGACGGCACGGCGATGCAGAGCTTTGCGCATCTGCCATCGGAAGACCGTTGGGCGCTTTCGGCCTATGTCGGCGGTTTTGCGTTCAAGGATTCTGTTGCGGGCGAACGCATCTGGAAGACCGATCCGGCCCTGCGCCAGCGCTTTCCCGATCTCCAGGCCTTCACCAGCATGACGCCGGAGGCGCTCGGCCGCGCGATCGGGCAGGACAAGGCGGATGCCGTCATCGCCTATCTGCGTGCGAACCCGCAGGCGCTGCGCCCGCCGACGCCCGCATCGCTCGCGGTCGCGCGCGAAAAGCTTGCCCAGAGCCTTGCCGCCTATCGCGCGGGCGACAGACGCGGCGCTGAACAGCTTGCGCTCTCCGCATATCTCGACGGATTCGAACCGCTTGAGCCGGTCCTCACTGCCCGAGACGCGACGCTGATGGCGCGCATCGAGGGCGCGATGGGGGAATTCCGAACCGCGATCGGGCGCGGTGAGCCGGCCGACGTCCTCGCCGACAAATCCGCCGTGATCGAGGGTCTGTTCACAGACGCAGAGACCGTGTTGTCTCCGGATGCGGCGAGCGACGCCTCAACCTTCATTGGTGCGCTCACCATTCTGCTGCGCGAGGGGCTGGAGGCCCTGCTGATCGTCGTTGCGATGATCGCATTCCTGCGCAAGGCCGACCGCCCCGAGGTGCTACCCTATGTCCATGGCGGTTGGATCGCCGCGCTGGTGGCGGGCGGCGCGACCTGGGCGGTCGCCACCTATGCAATTGCGATCAGCGGCGCGAGCCGCGAGCTCACCGAAGGGTTCGGCTCGCTCTTTGCAGCCTTGGTGCTGGTCTCGGTCGGCATATGGATGCACGGCAAGTCGCATGCCGAGAGCTGGCAGCGCTATATACGCGAAGCGCTGGGCAAGGCTCTATCGCGCCGCTCTGCCTGGTTCCTGTTCGGCCTTGCCTTTCTCGTCGTCTATCGCGAGGCGTTCGAGACGATCTTGTTCTTCGCAGCATTGGCAGCACAAGGGCGCGGGAGCGTCATCGCGGCAGGTGCGGCAACCGCGGTCGCGGTGCTCGCGGTGGTTGCTTGGGCGATGCTGCGTTACAGCCGCTCACTGCCGATCGGGAAATTCTTCGCCTACAGCTCGGTGCTCATCGCCATCCTCGCGGTGGTGCTCGCCGGCAAGGGCACGGCCGCGCTTCAGGAGGCCGGGCTCATCGACATCACGCCGGTCGCGCATGTGCCGAGGCTCTCGATGCTGGGCATCTTCCCGTCATTGCAGCCGCTGCTGCTCCAGTTCCTCGCGCTGGCGATTTTGTGGCTCGGGTTCTGGTACAACGGGCGCAAGCACGCTGCCGCCAACACGGTTGCTGAATAGGCACTCTTACATCCAGCTTGCACACGCGGCGCTCATCTGCTGTCTTTCGGGTGCCAGCATCTGCTGGTTGCCATCCTGCGGAAAGGCATCCAGTGCTTCCGATCAATCCGTTTGCTCGATTGCCCTATTCCTTGGGGTATTCAACCAGGGAGAAGGGCTGATGTTGACGCCATTTGCCTATGCGGCGGCTGCATTGGCCGAAATCGCCGGATGCTTCGCTTTCTGGGCGTGGCTGAGACTTGACCGATCGCCTCTCTGGATAGCCCCGGGGATGGTGTCGCTCGCGCTGTTCGCATGGCTGTTGACGCTGATCGATAGCGATGCGGCGGGGCGCGCCTATGCCGCATATGGAGGCGTTTACATCAGCGCTTCCCTGCTATGGCTCTGGGCGGTCGAGGGCGTGCGTCCCGACCGTTGGGATGTATGGGGAGCGTTGATCTGTCTGGTTGGCGCGGGCGTGATCCTGTTGGGGCCGCGTACAGCTTGAACGCTGGTTTATTCATCGGATCGGCCGGAAACCGATGAGGCAAGGCGAGCAACTCAAGCACGCTATCGACATCAAGTACAATATATGATTGGCAATCCGCCACTCTGGAAGAGAGAGATCGTTCTGAGATTTCTTAATCAACTTTACGGGTATAGATTCAGTCAAACGAAAATAACGAAACAAGATGGTCAGCCTCGACACATGATGTCACACCATATCATGAAGATAGGCGAACACTGTTTGCCAAGTGATTTTGGGCAGATGTGGAATTACCCTCTTTCTTTCCAGCTCATAAGAGGCTAGACGCGCAGGCGATGAAGGGCTGGCTTTCCATCATTCTCGGTCTTTTCCTCGCCCTCGGTGTGACGGCGGGGACAATGGCGCACGCAACTGAGCTGGGCGTGGGCACCAGCGCTGTTGCATCTATCGGCGGTTGCGAGAACTTCTCGAAAAAGAATGACGACGGCCCGTCCGACCCTTCCAAGGCGTCGGCCAATTTTCACGGCTGCCATTGTCACCATGTCGGAATTCCGGTCGGGGCGAAGCCCGAACCCGTGCCCGTGGTTTCGGTCAAGGCTGTGCCGACACGAAACGGCACAAGCCTCTCTCCACCGACCCGCTCTGACACCTTCCGACCTCCGATAGCCTGACAGCTGAAGCTTCGCCCGGCCGAGCCCGGGCGCGCGACTTCGGTTTGTCAGGAGTTCTTCGTACATGCATGTTCTGTTTGCGTCCGCCATTGTTGCGGCGCTTGTGGCCACATCAGCCACCCCCGCTGCAGCGCAGGTGGCGGACCCAGCGGTTGCCGGTCCCCCGGCACCAGCTATCCCGCCCGAGGTCCGCACTGGGCCGTTACCCGCAGTCCTGACACTTGCCCGCGCGCTCGAGGAAGCTGAGGCAAGATCTCCGGCCCTTATCGCAGCCCGCGCCGACGTCGAAGCTGCGCGCGGTCTCCTGCGCCAGGCACGCTTCCGCTTCAATCCAGTCCTGGACGTCGAAGTCGAGAATTTCGCGGGCACCGGACCCTATTCGGGCTTCAATGGCACCGAGACCACGGTTTCGGTCAACCAGAGACTCGACCTCGGCGGTAGGCGAAAGGCGAGAATGACACTTGCCGAGGCCGAACTCGCCGCCCAGGAATATCGCTTCGCGATCTCTCGCGCCGATCTCGGCCAGCAGGTCCGCAATCTCTTCGCGCTTGGCGTAGCCGCGCGCGACAATCTGGCGCTCGCGCGGGAAAATGAAGACCGGGCGCGCGAGCTATCTCGCGTCGCACGCGAACTCGTTGACGCAGGAAAGGAACCACCGCTGCGCGGTTTGCGTGCCGAGGCGGCGCTTGCACAAGCAACCGCGGCGCTGCGTGCGGCCGAAGCCGATGAGGCGGCCGCCCGCCGATCGCTTGCTGCGCTCCTTGGGGTCGATGTTCCTCCTACAGAGCTCGCCGGCAGCGACATGCTGGCCCCGCCAGCCACTGTCGATGCAATGGCGACGCTCGATGTACGCCTTGCCGAAGCGGAACGGGTCATTGCCGATGCCGAGCTGCGTCAGGCCCGCGCGGAGGGTCGGCTCGATCCGTCCGTCGGTGTTGGCGTGCGCCAATTGCGCGAAACCGGCGACCGCGCTTTGATCGCCAGCCTTTCGGTGCCGCTTCCCGTCTTTGATCGCAACCAGGGCAATGTCGCCGCCGCGCGATCGGGTGTGCAGGGAGCGGAGGCACGCCGCAACAGCGTGCTCGCCAACACGCAGGCTGAAATCGCCAACGCGCGCGCGGCCCTGGACGCGGCCGAGGCGCGGGTCGCCGCTCTCGAAGGAAGCGGCATCGGTCAAGCGCGCGAAGCGTTGCGTCTTGCGCAGCTGTCCTACCGGGCCGGCAAATCCTCGCTGATCGAATTGCTCGACGCGCAGCAGGCTTATGCCTCGACCCAGGGCGAACTCATAGCGGCGCGCCGCGCCCGGGCGGAAGCCCAGGCTACCCTGGCGCGCCAGGCTGCGGCCGCTGATGCTGCGGACATAGGCCAATGACCGCGTTTGTCTCGGAGATTCGCAACCCCCTGTCATCACCGACAGCCTGCGCCATCCCGCATTCCTCAACCACTGCCTCACGGCTCGCAGCGAAGCGCAACCTGTCGCGGCCAGCTCACATGATATTCGGAGATGTTGAATGATCACACAGGACAAACGCCTCCTCGGCGGTGTGGCTGGTGCCGTGCTGCTCGCAGCAGTCGGCGGCTTTTCGGTCGCCCGCTGCACCGCAGACCCGGCTGCCGACACCCAAAGTGGCGAAAAGGCGGAAGAAGACGCCGAAGCTCACGCCGACAGCCTGCCTATGACAGCCGGTGCGATCCGCGCTGCCGATATCGCCGTAGAAGCGGTGCGCGCTGGTGGACTTGGATCGGAAATTATTGCCCAGGCCACTGTTGCCGCAGCACCGAATGGTGAGGCGATCGTCACCGCGCGCGCCGGCGGCGCTGTTACTCGTGTGTACAAACGGCTGGGTGATCCAGTTCGTGCCGGAGAGGCGCTGGCCATTGTCCAAAGCCGAGATGCCGCTCAGATCGCGGCGGACAAGGCAGCGGCCGAAGCACGCGCGGTGCTCGCCCAGCGCAATCTCGCTCGGGAGCGGCAACTCTATGAACAGAAGGTGTCGGCCCGCGTCGATTATGAACAGGCGCAGGCGGAGGCCGGGGTTGCAGCAGCAGAAGCTCGGCGTGCCCAGGTCGCTGCGAGGGCCGCGAATGTCACGGGCGATGGCAGCGGTGCGATTGTCGCCAGCCCGGTTTCCGGACGGGTAACTGCCGAAAATGTAAGTCTTGGCGCATTCGTCCAACCGGAAACCGAGCTATTCCGCGTCGCCGATCCGTCGAAAGTGCAAATCGAGGCTGCGGTTGGGCCGACCGATGCGGAGCGTCTCGCTCCCGGTGATCGGGCTATCGTCGAGTTGCCCGACGGCCGCACGATCGAGGCCAGGGTTCGCGCGATCACGCCGGGGCTCGCAGGCGAAACGCGTTCGGCCACAGCCGTGCTCGACGTTCCCGGAAGCCTCCAACCAGGGCTTCCGGTACGTGTCCGTTTGCTGCCGAGCCGTGGCGAAGTGTCGGACGCGATCGTCATATCCGAAGATGCGCTTCAAACCCTGGAAGGACGAGACGTGGTCTTCGTGCGCACCAAACAGGGTTTTCGCTTACGCAACGTCACGGTGGGTCGGCGCAGCGCCGGTCGCGTCGAGATCGTCTCGGGTCTGAAACCGGGCGAGATGATCGCAACCAGAAACGCATTCCTGCTCAAGGCCGAGCTCGGCAAGGGCGCGGGCGAGGAGCACTAATTCATGATCGCACGACTTATTGCGCTCTCCGTCCGCGCCCACTGGATGGTCCTGTTCCTCTTCCTGGCGGTAGCAGCGCTCGGTACATGGCAGCTGTTCAAGCTACCGATCGACGCAGTGCCGGACATCACCAGCAACCAGGTGCAGATAAATACGGTCGATCCGCGTCTGTCCCCGGAAGAAATCGAAAAGCTCGTCACCTACCCGGTCGAAATCTCTCTGGCCGGCATCCCCGGACTTGAAACGACCAGATCCATCTCGCGCAACGGGTTCAGTCAGGTAACGGCAATCTTCTCCGAATCTACCGATTTGTATTTCGCACGGCAACAGGTGGGGGAGCGGCTGACCCAGGTTACCGAGAACCTGCCCGATGGCGTGCAGCCGCAGATCGGGCCGGTGACAACCGGTCTTGGCGAGATAGTCATGTATACCGTCGGCTACACCAATCCCGACGGCAAGGGCGCAAAGAAAATGGCTGGAAAGGCGGGCTGGCAGCCCGACGGCAGCTATCTTACGCCTGAGGGCGAGTTGCTCACCGATGAGGTTGCCAAAGCCGGATATTTGCGGACCGTCCAAGACTGGATCATCGGCCCGCAGCTGAAGGCCGTGCGCGGTGTGGCAGGGGTCGACTCGATCGGCGGCTATGCCAAGACGTTCGTGGTGGAGCCCGATCCGACCAAACTGACTAGTTACGGAATTTCCTACAGCGAACTCGGCGAAGCACTGGAAGATGCCAACCTTGCGGTAGGCGCCAATTTTTTCAACCGCGGCGGTGAAGCCTATCTCGTGCGTGTCGATGCGCGGGTGCGCTCCGGCGATGAAATCAGGAACGCGGTCGTGGCAACGCGCGGCGGTGTTCCGATCACGGTTGGCCAGATCGCCGACGTCAAGGTCGGCGGTGATTTGCGGACCGGCGCTGGCAGTCTGAACGGCAAGGAAGCGGTGATTGGCACCGTGCTCATGCTGATTGATCAGAACAGCCGGATTGTGGCGGAATCTGTAACAGAGAAAATTGATCAGGTTTCGAAGACGCTGCCCCCCGGTGTCGATGTAAACATCGTCCTAAACCGCGCCGAACTGGTCGGTGCGACCGTAGGAACAGTCGAAACCAATCTGACCGAGGGCGCGTTGCTGGTCGCTGCTGCGCTCTTCTTGCTCCTAGGCCGTAAACTCATAAACTGACTTGCGCGGCGCGGGCGCGGTTGATTCAAGGCTTCGGGAAGGAGCTTTGGATGACGCGTCGTAGATTTGAACTGA
>Ga0041910_1001733_pt1 | contig 17885 bp, 36 predicted proteins | sample ThiBio_1000_biof_FD_55015 | JGI IMG/M metagenome (GOLD analysis project Ga0041910, IMG submission 55015) | Wastewater bioreactor microbial communities from Cape Town, South Africa - Thiocy_expt_1000_biof | ecosystem: Engineered > Bioreactor > Thiocyanate-remediating > Anaerobic-Aerobic | place...
TCAATGGATTCGGAACAAACGCCTCTGCCACCAGCCTGTGCACCATTGGCGTCGATCTCGTGCCTATGCCAGCGCGAAGCGTGACGACGAGATAGCCGTTGTGGCCTATCCTTGGCGTGAGAAGGCGGCCTGGGACTGAATAAAACCTGCCGCCGCCATTCGGAGCCAGACGGTCTATGCTCCGGACCCTGCCCATGTTGCTGACCTCGTAAGCTGGCCAGCCGCGTATTGGTTTCCACTGCTCGGTCATTTGCGCCATCCCGGCTGGACTGGATGGGCGAGGGCGGAGAGGATGCGGCGCTCGTAGTCGGCTTGGGCGGCGGCTTTGGCTCCATCCAGCGCAAGAAATTCTTGCGTGCTGTCGTCATCGTCAGATGATGGTGGCTTTGCGATTTCTGAGGTTGATGGGCATTTCTGGGCTCCGACCATGTTTCGTCATCCGAGGTTGAAGTTTGGGGGTTATTGAGGGGCACGACGGAAGCCCTCCCGGAGCGCGGAGACCTCAATATCGCAGCGTGGAGGGAGGGCGACTTCAGGAGCGGCGCACTGCCCGGGCAGGGCTGGCGAGGCATCGATGTAGGCAGCTATGACTTCCGCCGCGACTTGCGGGACGATGGCATTGCCGTAGGCGCACAATCTTCCCACGCGGCCGGGAACCCCATTAGCCAGCAGACCCAAGCCGGGTTTAGTGCGCCATTGAGCACGGTACTTCCGACCGCCGCGCGAAGTTTCTCCCTCGATCGCGTTCCACCCCACTTGCAGAGGGCCGCTCCGCCAGTGTCCGTTATCGCTGTCGGGGTTGGCCAAAGCTCCGCCACGCGCTGAGGGAGAGATTTCCCGGTGTCGTGAGGCCGCGGGGGCTTGTTGCCCTTGTTCCCGTCCATCGCCTGAGGTGTCGGCCACAATCCAGATACGGTCTCTTCGATGAGGCGCATCGACGGCACAAGCCGGAACAATGGCCGCCCGCCCGGAGTAGTTGATGCTCTCCAAGTCAGAGAGCACTCCGTCGAGCCAATACTTTCCAACCGCTGCGCTAACCTGCTCTCCCATCCAGGCGGGAGGACGGCGTGCTTCGATGAGGCGGAACTGCTCCGGCCAGAGGTGTCGCTCGTCTTCCTCTCCTTCGCCTTTCCCCGCGACGGAGAAGGGCTGGCAGGGACATGAACCTGTCCAAAGAGGTCGATCGTCTGGCCATCCTGCCAGGCGCGCTGCAAGGCTCCATCCGCCGATTCCGGCAAAGAAATGGCATTGCGTGTAGCCTCGGAGGTCGTCAGGCTGGACATCCACTATGCTCCTTTCGTCTACGTCGCCAGGAGCTATCTCCCCTGCCGCAATGAGATTGCGCAGCCACGCTGCGGCATATGGGTTGAACTCGTTGTAGTAAGCCCCACTCATGCCGCCACCCTCATTTGACGAATCAGGTTGAGCCCGCCAGGGTTCGCACCGGGTTTTGGGGAGGGGACATGTTTAACGGCGAACTTGGCGGCGGTGAGGGTGTCATGCAGGATGTCGTAAGCGCGGCCAGTGTGTTCCATGCGCAGCGCGTTGATGGCCTCGACAACTGCCTTGTCGATAGGGTCGCTCGTAACCCCCTGCGCCGGGTTGGCGGGGGTGGTGGGGGAGTGGGTCATGCTGCTGCCCTCCGATTGCGCAAAGCCAAAATCGCGAAGGCGGCGAGGCTCGCCCATGCTTTGCCAAGCACCTGGCCCTCAATGAAAGAAAGAGAGCCGAACGCGAGCCAAAGAAAGGCAGCGCTGTCGATGATCGATCCGACCATGCCGCTCGCCAGAACTGCCAAGCCAAGACGCTTTTCTCGGAGCGGCGTGTAGACGGCGAGATCGGCCAGCTCCGCAAGGACGAAAGCGGCTACCGATGCCAGCACGAGCGCCGGCGGTGCGACCAGCCATGAAGCTGCTGCGCCAATGGCAATGGCCGCCAGCGCCGAACGGAGACCGCCGGCCTCATGAACCATATCCCGCAATACCATCGCCGCCCCGATCATTAGGACACCGGAAGGAGCGGAGAAGCCGAAGCCGACCGGAATGACGCATGGCCCAGATGGCACGCATGATCCTATGTGGCCGATCATCCAGTTGGCGGCCGGTACGGTGGCGGCAAAGGCGGCGATGAGAGCAGGCGTCTTAGGCTGCATTGAACAGGTCTCCTAAATCGTAACGGCCGGCAGGCTTCGGCGGTGCGTTTACCCGATCGAGACGTTCGGCCATGCGGCCAGGCATGTCCTCTCGGTCTTTGAAATTTCGGGCCACGTTGATGCTGTCCACGCGCGACAAAAACCACCAATTTCCGGCCTCGTTCATCATCCGAAGGCCATGGATTTCAGCCGGGTCCGGTGTGGCGGCGACCACTTCGCCGACTTCGCGCATTCGCGCTTTCCAAGCAGCCGATCCCACTTGCCAATATGCCCCGCTCGATCCGAGGCAGACTACGTGCCATTCACGCAGAAGCTCGGCGAGGTATTCAAGCGGGAGGCCAAGATGCCAGACCGGTGCGCCGCGCTTTCGAGAGAAAGGCCATGTGGCAACTAAGGCGCGCTGCTGCTCTACCGTGCCGTCGATAACGTCGGGAATAATGGCGAGATGCGGCGCAACCAGCATCGGTTCAAGCCACGCGTAGTATGCATCGACATCGAGTTCGCCGCCCTGCTGATGGATGGTGAAAGCGCCATTGTCGAAAAGAATCGACTGCATCGCACGCAGGCAATATTCAACCTGCCGATCCCGCTTCGTCGCGTATGAGATGCAGACGTGCTTGCCGGCAAGGTCCAATAACATGATCTCTGGCGTCAGTGGCAGTCCATGATAGTGGATCGTCACTTCTCACCCCCATCCCCGCCCTGCGCGAGGGAGGCGAGGGCGGCCTCGTGGACCGCTTCAAGCGCCGCAACAAGCTTTCGGACGTGGTTGCGCAGGTCCTCCACGCCGCTGATGGTCGGCCGCTTACCAGCCCGCAGCCGCGCCGACACTTCGTTGGCTACCCGTAGAGAGGATTCAATAAGCAGCTTGTTGTAGTCCATCACTTCACTGCCTCCAGCGCCGGATTGGCGGGGATGGCGTCTTGGGGGTGGGTCATATCAATTTACCTCCCGCAGGATGGCGGCAATCTCGCTGATTTTTTCGCGCACGAGAGCAACGGCGCGAGCCTGTGCTTCGTCGCGGTTTTCAGGAGTGCCGGGAAGTTTAAGAGGAAACGTGTCGAACCACGGACGGCAATGAAATACCCACTCGTCCGGGTAGTAGATGTGCTTGCTGACGATGGTGATAACCACGTCTCGCGACAAGGATAGTCGCCAAGCAGTTGGCGTCCGGTCCCCATTGCGAGAATATGAGGTCGCGTCCTTCCAAACGGGCCGGCTCATTCCACGCCCCCATCCCCGCCCTGCGCGTGGGAGGCAATAATGCGCTGTACATTTTCGTCGCGGCGATGAGACCACGACGGATCGCCCTCGAAGTCGCCGTCAAACGGATACTCGGCATTGTAGCCTTCGGCGCTATTTGCGAAGCCGGCCGCGTATGCCGCCTCCGGCGTCTCCACCACCCCGGGAGCAGGGCTTGGGGATGGGGCGATTTCGAGATAGGTGAGGATGGCGTGTTCCGCCACCTCGGCAAACGCTAACTGGAGCGCCCTATTCCCTCCAAGGGACGAACAGTATTGGCGCGCCGCTTCCAACCCCTTCGGATCAAGCTGCATCGCCCGTCTCCTTCTGGCTGAGGGCGGCGTTGGCCTTGTCGAGAATGTCGGAGACGCAATGCTTGCCGAGATGCGCCCATTCGCCAGTAAAGGCGATTTGTGGAGCCATCGTCCTGGCGCCAGCCTGTAGCGCTCCTGCGGTCAGTAGCAGCGCTGCCCGCAGTCCTTCGCACTCTGCGCGGGAGACGTCTCGCTCGACCGTCAGTCTAGATATGTCGCGGGCGCGCTGTTCGTCGGCCTCAAGCAACTCCGCGATCCGCTTGTCGCGCTCGGATAGGTTTGACGCCAGGACGTATTCCACTCCCTCCTCGAAGGGCCCCCGCTGCCATTTTCGGATGTTGCCGTTCTCGGCGAACTGTATCCAAATGCGGTCATGCGTCATGGCGAGCCTCGAATAGCGGCTTCGGCGCGAGCGGTTTGCGCTCTGCGCGGGGTTTCGGTGATTTTGGGCGGGCGGCGATCTTGGCCTTTGGTCGCGTTTTCATGCCCATGAACTGCTGCCGAACGGTCTTGGCCGCTGTCGGCGTGTCACGGTTCGCCGTTTTCCACGCATGGCATTTCGGACACACGGCCCGGCAGTTTTCGAGGCTGCTATCCTTGGAATTGGCATCCAGGATCAGGTGATCGTACTCGACGCCGGCTCCAAGGCTGCGGGTGCAGCGCTGGCCTTCGGGAAGGCCGTACCAAGGGCCAGCCGCCTCACAGATGAGGCCCGAGCGCTTGAGCGCCTGCTTCCGTGTCTTTGTGGCGAACTCTCGGCGGTCGGCCATTATGCAGCCCTCGCCAGCGAGAATGGCAGCCGCGAAGACAGAACCCACAGGTGATACATGTCGGCCGCATCAACGAGTTCGGAAGCGGGCGGCATCACCGAGACGGCGGTGCTTTCCGCGCCGCAAATCTCGTTCTTGATCCGCTGCATGTCGCGCCATGGCGGCTCAAGGTTTGAGGCTGTCCGGATCGCGAGGTGGATGATTTCCTCACCGTTGGCGTCCTCAAATGGCCTGATCAAGACGGCATAGAGATCATTCGCCCAAGCCTCACGCACCTGTTTCAGCCAGCCGAGGCCCGGGCCGCCGTTTGGCAATGGCGTCTTGCGCCACTCGCCCCAATTGCCTTTCAAGGCGCGCCGCTCGAATGCCTTGGCAGCGCGCATGTCGCGACGGTTCGCCATCACGGCACCTCTCTCGGATCGCACCCGGCAATGCCGGCGATCAGGTCGCGGTCCAGCTCTTCGGACTGTTCACAAACCGCGACGAGGCGCTTGCAAATTGAAACCGCCTTGGCGATGGCGGCATCAGAAATCGTGCGCGGCGTCTCCGCCTTGATCAGCCCGGCATACTGAGCCCGCACCACACCGGGATCGCCACCGGGTGCGGCGCTCGGCACCAGCATCTTGACGGCCTTGACCAGCCAGGCGCGGTCTTCGGGAGACAATCCGGAGGAAGGAGCCGACTGGCCACCATGGCCAGCCTTCGAAGCGGTTTCGGACGCTATGGCTCCTTCCTCCGCAGACCCGCCGCCAGCGGGCTCTGATAGGTCGGCGGCGACGGAGCTTTCGGGGGGCGGGGGCGCTCCGTCGCTGCCATTCTCGTCGGACGGAGAGGGGGTGTCCGACGATCGGGAATTGTAATTGTGTGAAAGTGCTTCTGGATCGGTGAGGACAATGCCCTGTTCCGAAAAGTGCTTGTGGATGGCGTCGAGATAGCTGGAGTGCTGCTTCGTCGTCATCAAGCGGGTGACGGGAAGGTCAAGCGGCTCCGTCATAATCGCGAGTTTCTGCTCATATGGCAGCGGCTTGACAGCCTTGTCGTATTTCTCCCGGAACACCTCGTCTTGGTCGCGAAGGATCGGGACGCCGAAATGCAGCTTACAATAGCCACGGATTTCCTCGGGCGTTCTGTCGCCCATCTGTTCGGAGATTTCGTTCAACCAAAGTCGCTGTAGGCGGTTTTGCTCAAGGGAGCGCTTGCCGCCCCGCGTGATGGACGCGGCAAAGGGAAGAGGCTGGCTCTCGATGAAGCGGACCAGCATGGCCTTGTCGCCGTTGGTTTCGACAAATCGCGTCGGCATGGCTAGGCCGCGTCCTGCTTGTCATCTGCCGCGACTGTATCGCGCCGAGCCTGGAATTTCTTGGCCGCTTCGGCGATGTAGTCTCTCGTCCAGCCATCTCGCTTGGCAATGTGCTTCCAGACGTCAGCGCACTTGTCGACCGCCAAGATCGTGCGGCAGTCGGCAAGGTCTTGGTCGATGGCGGCAAGGCCGCGTTTCATTTCGGCAGCGCTGACTTGCCCGCCTTGGCCCTTGTCGTTCGCCGGCTTGCCGCCTTCCTTTTCGCGAAACTCGCTATTCAGGTCGGAGACGTATTTCTGATCGTCCCACCGGCCAAGGAAGATGTTGGCCGCGATGCCGATGTGAGAAGCCGCTTTGACGATGGCGTCGGTAAGCGACTTCTTCGGCGCGTCCTCATCGGACATGAGACCATTGCGCGTTTTCATCAGCGCCTTGGTCTGGCCGTAGCTCTCGAACCAGTCGTCGCGGGTTCCATGCCAAAACCGGATACGACACCAGTGAAGCACTTCCTCTCCGAGCGGCACGAACCCCTCGTCCAGCACTTCCCAGCCGAAGCCCTTGCCGACCGGGCCGAAAAGCTCAGTGAGGCAGCGGATCACAAACTGGGGGTTCGGCGATGTGCCCTTGTAGCTCTTGCCGGTGATCGGCTTCGTCATGGCCGGATCGATGTCGGCGAAGCGATCCCATAGTGCGAGATTGTCAGCCATCAGCGCGACCTCACCATCAGCCCTTCCTCGGACAAGCCGAGAACAGCGCCGGGGATTTCCTCACCGGCTTCGAGGGCCTTCTTGATCTCGGCTTTCCTCGGGACGCGCTTGACCTCCACAAAGCCCTGCGGCAACGACGCTTCATCGGTGATCTCCACCGTCACGCGCGGCTTGGTGACACTCACCGTCGCGTCGGGAAGCGTTACCTTGTCCAGATCGGCGGCAATCATGACGCTCTTGATAAGCGCCCGGTAGCCATCCGACTGGCGCTCATAGCGAACCTGTCTCTCGGCGATATCGGCCTTGCGCTCTTTAATGGCGGACACCATGGTGTCGGCGTCCAGCTTGCGTCGCAAAAGCCGCTCGATGAGCGGGACCATATCCGTCTCGCCGGCTATCATGTCCTCGCGAAGTTCGTCATCTTCGGCAAGCTCGGGATAGGCCGCAAGCAGCGCGGCCACATGGGCCTTGAAATCGGCGATATCGACTTGGATGAAGCCGCTCATTGTCCCGCCCTCACGATCTCTGAATACTGGCGCCATTTCCGGATCGCCCGGCGCATGGCGAGCTTGAAGTAGATCACCCGGCCAGGAAGGCCGCTGTGCAGCGTCGATCGCGCATCCTTGCGGGCCTGGATCGCGTCGAAGTAGAAGCGAACCGCATCGATGCTCATGCGACCCTCCTGTAGATTTCCGAATAGAGATCGAGCCACTTGCGCCGAGCGACGGTCAGATCGCTTTGCGGCGGCCCGTAGCCGGCGAGCTTGTCGGCCTCGGCTTCGTCGATGAGCTTCCGGAGCGCATCGAGCGCAGCCTCACCGGCAAGCGCGAGGCAGGCATCGACCTTCTCGGAGAACCAGCGGAAGGGCTCTGGTCGAGCGGCATGCTCGTCGCCAAGCACGGCAACAGCCTGTTCCAGTGCTGCGCGTTCGGGGCAGGGCGGGTTCATGGGGTGGCGCCCTCCCGAGCCTTGAGCATGGCGTCGGCTACCAGATAAGCGGCCTTGGAAATCTCTGCGCAGATGTCGTCAAGATTGGCACCTGGAGGAGCAGCAACGCTTCCTCCGACAGCAGTAAGCGCCTGACCCGCAAACCAGTCGCGCAGGCTCATGCCGCCTTCGGCGTACTGGAAATCTGGCTGGACACTATTCGGGAACGCCGCGCCACCATCGTTGATCTTGGTCACAGCATCCCTCCATCGACCGCCGCCCCAATCAGGATGCAGACGACAATGATCGCGGTGAGCATCCAGGGACGCTCGACGGAGAACTCGCAGAAGGCGTTGAGAAGGATGTCGGCGGTACGCATCACTCTGCCACCTCGACTTCAACGCCAGCGAGCTTCGCCATGTCGGCGAGCGCGTCCTTGTCGCTGTCGTAAAACCGGGCCGGATTGATGGGCGATCCGCTTTCGCGATAGATCAGCATCGCCGCCAGTTCGGTGTTGAAGAACCGTTCGAGCTTCTGGCCGGCTTCGCCGGCAAGCGTGACGACCCAGCCGGCGCGGCAATGCGTCGTTCCGCAGGTATGCCAGGCGTCCATCCTGAGCGCGCCGGGTTGAATGGCCGCCTCATAGACCTTCCGGTTGATATCCTCGATCTTCGGGATGATCGGCGCTCCGAGCGCCTCAGGGGAAACGGTAGACTGGCCGCGATGCTCGCTTTTCAAGTCCAAGCAGCCCGAGCAGTCCGAGCAGTCCGAGCAGTCCGAGCAGTACGAGCAGCGCGAGCAGCCCGAGCAGCCCGAGCAGTACGAGCAGCCCGAGCAGCCCGAGCAGCGCGAGCAGTCCGAGCAGCCCGAGCAGTCCGAGCAGTACGAGCAGCGCGAGCAGCCCGAGCAGCCCGAGCAGCCCGAGCAGTACGAGCAGTTGGTACAATTGTCGCAGTTCTTGAGGCTATCGAGCGCCTTCTGCGCGGCTTCCTGTGACCCGAAATACTCTACGGAGCACTTGTTGCCTCGGTCGTCGTTCAGCCAGTTCGTCATGTTCGTATCCTCGTTGAATTGGTGTCAGGCGCAGACCAGAAGGTTACGCGGCCGCTCAAACTCGATCCCGCGCGCCGCCATGCGCTCCTCAGATTCCGAGATGCGGCGGACCGTGGCGAGATAGCCGGCCAGACGTGCCGGCAGCGTCGCCTTGGCGTTCGCCACGTCACGCGAATATCGGCCCTCGGCGATGGTGCGCTGCTTGACCTGAATGAAGAGGATCGCGTCATCGACTTGGCGCACTGATCCGCGCCATGCGTCGACAAGGCGCTCGTCCGCCGGGACAGAAGGCGGAAGCAGCGGGGGCCGGGACAGGCTCGTGAGAGTGCCGGTCATGTCGGAGAAGGTCTGGTGGAGGGAAGCGTTCATCACGCAGCTTCCTCGACAGGGGCCGCGTCAGCGCTCCAGCTAGCAACGCCGTTGATCCAATCGTCCATTCGGGTCGAGCCGTCCGCGTATTTCCACTCATGGCGCTGGAACCAGCGAAGGCCGTCGAACTGCTGCCAGATGCGATAGGCAACGAAGCCGCCATGCGGCAGGGACGGATACCAAGGGCCATCGGCACACTTGCACCAATCCGTGACCCGCGTTCCTGTCTGCCGTTCCATCTCCCTCTCCATCCTCTCCCGCCTGCCGAGGCTCTGCGGGTGTTTCGCCACCTCGGGCAGGCCGATGCGTGGCTGGTGTTCAGTGAGCGGAATATGCATTATGCATACCAAGGTGTCAAGCAGTAATGTGCAAAAAGCATATTATTTTTGACATCGCCCCCTATCCATGGGAGAAAGGGTCGAATCACCGTTGTGGTTGACGATGAAAATTCAGCGCGACGATTTCCCTGCAATGGCCGCCCTCTATCGGGAGGGAGCTACCCTTCAACAGATTGGTGAAAGGTACGGGATTTCGCGCGAGCGCGTGCGACAGGTCATTCGCGGAAAGTTTGGGCTAGGACACCGGCTCGACGGCCGCTCGGCTCGGTCTCGTCATACGCAGGAGGGCATGGCCGCGACGCGCGACGCGCGACTGCTGGAAAAATACGGCTGCACAAAAGAGCAATATGCCAGTTTGATTAAAATTGGTCGTCGCATGACGGAAAGCGGCGTTCCATTTTGCAGAACGCCTACTGGTGCCTGGCATTCACAGCGCCGTACCGCCATGAGAAGAAATATCCCATGGGAGATCAGCCTGTGGGATTGGTGGATGGTCTAGAAGGTTTCTGGAAAGTGGCAACAGCGCGGACGTGGCCGAGGCTATATGATGTGCCGCATTGGCGACCGGGGGCCATATTCGATTGACAATGTCTATATCGCAACAGGGTCGCATAATGCGGCCTTGAGGCACGATCTGCGTAATTGATGGCGCCGAAAAGCAAGAAGCCCCCGCTGGGGGCGAGGGCTTCGAGGTCGCGTCAGGGCGTGAAGAATGGCTGCTATACCGAATAGGCACAGGGCCACATTCAGCCTAACCGTGACGGTCACAGTGGTGCGTTCCCACATAGGGATTGCCCTTTCTGGACCACGCCGGCGCAGCCCATACGGGTTGCGGTCAAGCGCACCATCGAAGGTCTTAACCCGGCCTTCATGGCAGCATCGGTCCGCCTCTGGCTGAGCGCTCAGCTTTTGGCGGCCCTGTGCGGACCCGGAATGCCGACGCGGTTGGCCACGCGGACTCCGTGCCGGTTCCGGCACAGGCTGCGGTCGTCTTCCTGGCGTTCTCCCGATTTCCAGTCGGGCGCTAGGCAGGGGCCGCAGCCTGATACCATCATGCCGAGGCGAACCTGTCTATGCTCGTGGCTACACCTTAAACCGCTTCCCTTTGAGGCTTCTCGGTTTCAGCGTCTCGGCGGCCTCATGGGCATCCGCCAGGACCTTGATCCAAGCGCCGGCCTTCACTGGGATTTCCAGTTCGCCATCGAGCCAGCCACCGATCAACGACACGTCGCAGCCGAAACACCGCGCCAGCGTGTCCGGCGACCAGCGGATGATGGATAGGCATTCGTCAAGCCGTTCGGGGGTCATGCCTGGCCAACCGTCTCGCTGTCCTCGTCCGCCTCGACAATCTCGATATGCCCTAGCGAGATCAGCGCATCCCGTAGCATCTCGGCGGCCGTATCCTCCAAGCTTCGCTCCATCTCATTCGCGGCTCGGCGGAGACCGATGGATATGTCAGTAGGGAGGGTGAGGGCGAGTTTCATGCCCACATCTTGTCAAGAATCGTGGTCAAAGTCGCCTTCCTCCTGAAGGTACTTGTCAGGAGCCTCGCCTAGCGGATACCCGTGCCTCTCATTGACTCTCTTGACAAGGAGGATTTTCCTAAGAGCGCGAATAAAACGAGAACGCCACGGGAGGCGAGTATGAGTGCAATGTTTGTGGTCCAGTCCTTCACCGCCGGAAAGGGTGGGCGCCTCCAGCCCGACAGCCCTATCCAAGCACAGAATACCAGCCATGCCCGAGCCATTGCTCAACGGCTAGCCATCCGCAAGGCGCTTGTCGTGGCCTTCCAACGTGAAGGCAACCCGAAGACCGGAGAGTACGAGGACGCGAAGCTGATCGACGCGTTCGGGGCCGATATCCCGGAGGAACTCCGCGAAATGGATCGGGTCTAGCCGGGTGCGGGGCGGAAATGGCTATCAGTCACAGGATCAGGCCGCGTTACGCGAGCAAGAATGAGGAAATCGTCGCGAAACTGCGGGAGGCGGCCGGAGCTGGGCCGCCGATCGATCCGGTTATGGCAGCGAAAAAGAAGTTTGCCGAGGCGGCTATTTTGTTGGCTCTGGCTCACGGCGGGAACTGGCGGGTTCAATTTGAGCCGGAGAACGGTCTGGCTCAAGTAGTTCGGCGTCTTTGATATAGCCGTCGATTGATCTCCAGAGCGGCTGGAGGGCTGCCTCAGGCAGCTTATCAATGCGGCTCAAAAGTTCCTTGACGGCTTCCTCGCCGGACACTTTCTCGAAAGGTCCGGTTGGACCCTCCCCGGTAAGAAGCCACGCCTCGCTTACCCTGAAAGCCTTGGCGTATTTTGCGGCGGCGCGAGGGATGCCTCGTATGCCCTGCTCGTGCTGAATGTAGGTCTCGTATTTCCAATCAAAAAAGCGGGCAGCATCTTTCGCAGTCCGGAAACCGCGGTCAATACGGGCCCTTTCCAGTCGTTTTGCGAAACTCGGTCGATCATCAAATGCCATGATATGCATTTTGCATGGTATCGATATGCATTTCGACTTGACTACGTGATGTGCATAACGCATATTACGCGACCATGAGCGATATCGACGTCAAGCAAATCCGCGCCGACCGCGGCATCACGCAAAAGGAACTGGCCGATCTTGTCGGCGTGAATCTTTCGACCGTTTGGCGGTGGGAGAACGGACATTCTCCGCGCGGCACGGCTCTGCGCCTACTTGAAAATCTGTCGGCATCGGCCACCTCCGGGCCAGATCGGGTAGCCCCATGACCATCATCGGCCTCCCCGGCGACCGCTGGCTCGCTTTCATCCCCGGCATAGGCACGATTCAAGGCAGCGGCCGCGATGAGGTTTTGCGCGAGGCAGCGCGCAGACGGGCGAGGGCGGCATGAGCGTCTGGCTTGCCCAGCCCGTAGACGGTGAGTTCATCGCGATCCTCGCGGCGGTCATGGCCGCGTTTCTCGCCGGCACATGGGCGGGGAGGCGCTCGTGACAATCATCCACTCCATATTCCCCAATCCGCAAGAGCCGACCTCCTCCCCGGCAAATGCGGATAAGGCCGGCGAGGCGCTGGATCCTCCCCGTAACGCCTCGCCGGCCGCCATTCCTCTGACGCCGAAATATGCGATCTGCCCTTACACGGTTCGCGTCCCCAACCGGCTCTCCATCAATGCGACCTTCCACAACGAAGGTTCCGCGTTCCATCCGGTCTCGCTGGCGCATCTCTCAATTCAGCGGAGGGCGATGTCGTGAGCATCACCCGCGTCCGCGCTGGCTCATTTTCGTTCCAATGCGTGAATGGTTGCGGGCCGGCATCTGGCAGGGACACGGCCTGCCGGCCCGCTGTCAGCCGGTACGGTCGGCTGATCTGCAATAGGTTCGGGCCTCTCGCCCGGGGTCTTTTTCGCGCGTCGAATGCTTTCCAGGGCTCTGCGCGCGGCCTGTCCGATTTGTTCCGGTCCTTTCTGTCTGCGGTTCGTCATGAACGAAACCATGACGGAAGGATCATCGGAAATGTCCGAAATTCGAGTGGAGAAATCCGAAATGTTGAGCGTTGAGTTTGCGCAGTACGCTCTACGCGCCCATGTCGCCCCGGCATCGCTTGGGTCAGTAAAGACACGGCTGCGCCATGCCGCCCGGAGGCTCAAATGGACAGCGAACCGTACCAAGGACACTTGGTACGCCGACCCCCGCATCTCCATTAGCGCCGACGAAATCCGTCAAATCGAAGAACTCACGGGACTGCGCTATGGCCGCGAAGAACTCCGCTCCGTCGAGCAACTCATCAGCCAAGCCGACGCTCTCCTTATGGGCACGGACGAGGATTTTCATCGGCCGTTCCTTACTGCGCTCCGCGCGGTGGCTCGCCTTGCTGATCGCACCAGAACTTAAAGGAGGATGAAATGAACACCCACGTCACCGAACGCGAACTAGCCGATGCCGTCGAGGCCGATCTGGCGGGCTACCGCCTGTCGGAACCGGAGACCTACGCAGACTGGCACCGGAGGGAAATGGCGGAGAAGAAGCAACTCATCGCTCGGCATAAGCGCGATCTCAAGTTGGCAAAGGCTCGCGCCAAGGATGGTCGGAAGGCGGCGAGGGAAGCGTGTGCGGCAGAACTCGACCGGATCGCGGCCGAGGAAGCCGCAGCGGAAGAATACACCGCATCCGCCGTCGCTCACGCTACCGGACTGCTGACCTACCACCAGACCGCGCTCGACGCGCTGCCGGAGTGAGGCAGTGCAATGCGGCAGAAGAAGCCCAAGACCATCCCAGTCCGCGTCCAACGCCTCGCCTCCGCCTGTAGGGGGGGGCAGACGGTCGTTTTGACTTTCGGCCAAGGTGCCTCATCAGAGCCAACCTACTGCCTCAACCCGAGCGGCAAGCCGGTTGGGCAATGGACGTTTCGGCGCGCGTTGGCGCTAGGGCTTATCTCTCCGGTCGGGGATGGTCTGTTCCCCGGAGCCGAAAGCCAGACGTACAGGGCGGCGCTGTAGGATGACTCTTCTCGCTGTCGATCCGGGTATCAGCAATGGCTTGGCGGTCATCAATGACGCGCGGGAGCTGTTGCTCGCTACGGAAATTCCAGTGATCGGGGAGGGCGCCCATAGGCGTCTCAACCTCACGTCCTTTGCCGACATCATCACGCAGTTTCATGTGATGCGTGCCGTCATCGAGGACGTTGCAGCCCGTCCGGGGCAGGGCGTTTCATCCATGTTCCGGTTCGGTCGAGCAACTGGCGCTCTGGAAGGAGCGCTCGCCGCGCTGAAAATCCCGACAACCTTTGTCTCGCCCGCCCGCTGGAAAAAGGACCTCGGCGCCAAGGCGAAGCAGGACGAAGACATCCGCGCGCTGGCGATCCAGACCTGGCCGACCATGGCGCATCGGTTCGCGCGCAAGGCTGATCATAACCGTGCCGAAGCGGCGCTGATCGGGCTGTGGGCGCTTCAACATTCCGGAATTCGTGTGGCGGAGCAAAATATCAAGCCAATCCCCTCCGGTTCTCGCGTCTTCGTAGGAGGAGAAGGATGGCGCACGCTGTGAACAACCCCTTCGAGAAATTCGGCATCGAACATATCAGTGTGTCCCAGCTCAACACATGGGCGGCCGCGCCTGGGGTGTACGTGCTCGAAAGACTGTTGGGCCATAAAACACCGGTCGGCGCAGCCGCACATCGCGGCACGGCTGTGGAGGCTGGCGTAATCGCCGGCTTAATGGGGGCTCCTATCAACGAGGCGATCGATATCGCCAACGCCGCGTTTACCGAGAAAACGGCTCTTTCGGCCGACCCCCGAAGAGACAAAGAACGCGAGGGCCTCGCCGGCATGGTTGAGCAGGGCATCTCTCTCCTTTCCCCGTGGGGGAAGCCGGATCGTACCCAAGTCCGCAAGCTGTGGCACATGGAGGGCATAGCGGTTCCGGTGCTGGGGTTCTCCGATGCTGAGTATGACCAGCATGGTCTTCTTATTGATCTGAAGACGACGCACGCGCTTCCCACTTCAATAAAGACCGGGCACGCCCGGCAGGTGGCATCCTACCTCGGGTCCGGCGCAAATATCGCGGGCGGAGTCGCCTACGTAACCCCGAAAAAAGCCGCGCTCTACCGGCTGGAGAACGCCGGCGCTCATGTCGCGGCGCTCACCCGCATGGCGCATTCGCTCCAGAATTTCCTTGCCCGCGTATCCACACCGGACGAAGCGGCAAGCCTCCTTACCGTCGATACGGAAAGCTATTTCCTTGCGGACCCCAGGGCTCGTCAATCGGCATTCGAGGTGTTTGGCGTATGAAACATATTCCACTCACGCAGGGCCTCCACGCCATTGTTGACGACAGAGACTTCGAAAGTCTGTCTCAACGAAAATGGTTTGCCGCCAGAGATAAGCGCGGACTCGTTTACGCACGAACCAAGATTGATGGTCGCGCAGTAGGGATGCACCGCTTAATTTTGGGCACACCCAAAGGCATTCAAGTTGATCACAAAAACAGAGATACGCTCGATAATAGGCGGAGCAATATTCGCCCAGCAACTTCTCAGCAGAACAACGCAAACAAGAGTTTTCAGTCATCGCGGTGGGGGTATCGGGGTGTGTTCAAGAACCCCTCCATGCGCTCGTTTGGTGCACAAATCCGAGTTAATCGCAAGCACATCTATTTGGGCACTTTCCCCACAATAGAGGAAGCAGCACGCGCGTACGACGCAGCGGCGGCTAAGCATTTTGGGGAGTTCGCTTCGCTGAACTTCCCCGTCTGAATTCCCGAAGGGAATAGCATGCCGGCAGCTAGATGCCGGCGCGACGCGCAAAGCGCAGAAAGGTACATGGAAATGGGCTTCGGGCTGAATATCGGAAACGGCGGCGATTTTCTGCCGATCATCAAAATCGACGGCAAGGACGGCGGGGTTGAGCGCACGACTTGGGATGGGCAAAACAAGGGAACCGAAACGGTCTCCGACCTTGTCTGCCTCATGGATTTTGCCACGCTCAAAGTGGGCTGGGTCGAATTCACGGACAAGGGGCCGGACAAGCGTCTTGTCGCCATCGGCGATCCGCTCCCCGAAAAGCCGGGCGAAAAGTTCAAGCAGGGAATCCAGCTCGTGGTTCTCTTGCCTGGCGGTCTCGGCTGCCATGAGATTTGCACCACCGCCTCGGGGGTACTTGGCGCCCTGGAAAGCGTCTACGACCGGGCAATTGAGGCCTCAGAATGGAGCAGCGGTAAAGTCCCCGTCATCCGTCTGACCGAATTCAAAAGGGAGAAGACCAAACATGGTGCCCGCGCCATCCCGGTCTTCGAAATTCTCGACTGGAAAGATCGCCCCTCCGATTTTGAGGCCCACAAAGCCGCCCCAAGACCGCGCGCCGCTATGCCTTCCCAATCGAGACCCGCCGAAACAGGCTCCACGCAGATGACGCCGCCCCCAGCGAAGCAGCCGGCGCCAGCGAGCCTCGATTTCGGATGATCAACGGTGGGGTTGTCGGACTGCCATCCGGCAACCCCTCGCAACGACAAAACCCGGATCAGGGATCATGACGAGGCGAACCTTGACGGTACAGGCCCCCGACGATTTTTCAAGCGCAGCCCAATGGGCTGACGCTTATCGGGCGCTTGGCCTCGCCGTGATTCCGGCAAGAGGGCAAGAAAAAATCCCGCTGGGGAAATGGCAGGAATTTCAAAACGGCATACCGCAGGCCGTTCATGATCGCTGGTATGGAGAAAGCGGAGATAACCGGTCCAATTACCGAATGGGCTTCCTGACCGGCGCCGCTTCCATTGGCGACGGGTGGAAACTTCTGCTGATCGACCTCGATGAGAAAGGAGCCGTATCGGGCTCCGGGACCTGGGACCAATGGATTGGTGAAAACGAGCTCGGGTGCGACCCCGAGACATGGCGCGCAAGAACGGGAGGCGGCGGACAGCATATCTATTTCAAATACCCCGCCCATCTCCACATCCGCAATACGCAAGAGACAATCGCTGGGATTGATGTGCGTGCTGAGGGCGGCTTCGTCATCACGCCCCCATCACGCCACGTCAGCGGCAAGCAATACGCGTGGCTCTATTCTCCCTTCGAAACCGACCTCGCCGAAGCGCCTGGCTGGCTGCTGGAAAAGGTTGGAGCTTCGGAAGCACCTTTCAAAACGACTACGGCACCAAAGGACAGGCTGACCCTCCCTGAGCAGGCAACCGACGCCTGGGGGCATATCGTCGACGGTCGCGACGCTTACATGCGCGACCTGGTGTGGGCCTCCGTGGTGGACTGGTACCGGGAATGTCCGATCCCGCCGGGCGATGCCGAAAGCGAACGCAAGATGCTGGAGGCCTTCGCCACCTATGAACGCAAAGTGCGCCCACAGGACCCTTCCCTGACGCTTGAAGGCGAGAGCAGAGGGATTTCTGCATTCCGCGCCAAATGGGCTTATGCCATGCGGCAATGGGACGGGAAGGTTTCCGAGGCCGCCAAACGGCCGGGGGCGATTAAGCAGCCGGCATATGATTTCAGCGTCTCGCATGGCGCTCCGTCATCTTCTCTGGATCTTGTGGCAACACCATTCAAATGGATTGACCCGGCGCTGATCCCGCCACGACGTTTTATATATGGCCGGCACTATATCCGACAGTTTGTCTCGACAACTGTAGCACCTGGTGGCGTCGGGAAATCATCCCTCGGCATTGTCGAGGCGCTATCGATTGCAAGCGGGAAGCCGTTGCTGGGGGTCACCCCGGGCGAACGTGGGCGAGTGTGGTTATTCAACGGCGAAGACCCAGTCGAGGAACTCCAGCGCCGGATAATGGCCAGTACGTTGCTATACCGATTGTCTGAATCCGACGTATCGGGAAACCTGTTCATGGACAGCGGTCGCGACACTCCAATTGTCATCGCGGAGCAGACCAGGGATGGCGCAAAAATCCTTACGCCAATCGTTGAAGCGATTACCAAGACCATACGCGATAACCAGATCGACGTTCTCATTGTCGATCCCTTCGTATCCAGCCACCGGGTTTCAGAAAACGACAACAATGCCATTGAGCGGGTTGCCAAGACGTGGGCGACAATCGCCGGAGCCACCAACTGCTCCATCGATCTGGTGCACCACAGCAGAAAGACGGGAGGCGGTGAAGTCACCGTCGAAGACGGGCGAGGCGCTTCCGCTCTTTTGTCCGCAGCCCGGTCCGCTCGTGTGCTCAACCAGATGACACAGGAAGAGGGCGAAAAGGCCGGTGTCGAAAACCATCGACTGTTTTTCC